>ERZ857629.1418-NODE-1418-length-26494-cov-3.426378_pt1 | contig 26494 bp, 24 predicted proteins | sample MGYA00519700_ERZ857629 | MGnify/ENA primary metagenome ERZ857629 (study PRJEB31778, sample SAMEA3449351) | human gut metagenome | biome: human gut; feature: human-associated habitat; material: faeces | place: United Kingdom | collected 2010/2012 ...
TGCAGACGCGCTGCGTACAGAACGGGCTGATCACGAAGGACGCGATCCGGCGAAACCGCCTGATCTTCAAGGCGGCGTGCATTCCCACCTACATCGGCTATGTGATCGTATGCGCCTATGCGATCAACGGCGCGCGCGGCTTTATCGCGGGCTTCTTCATAGCGTGCCTGACGCTGGTCGGTATCACCTTTCATCGCCTCCAGCATATTGCTGTATTCTGCTGGATACTTCCGGTACATTTCCGACAGGGAACAAGTACGACCACCACTGTACTGATTTACCAGACCTTCTTTGATCACATCTTTATACGCTTCTTCATAACCCGGTGTCTCCTTGATCAACGACCAAAAAAGGGCATGCGACGGGGCTTTCTTTTTCTTCTGTGTTGCCATAATGATTAATATTAGTGTTTGTTCCCGGAGGCGGAATCGAACCGCCCCGTTAACCGTTCGGGATTTAGCCTTCAGCGACTTCTTCAAATGTGGCTGTTTCCAATGCTTCACGTAATTGTTTGCTAACTTGGAACTGCATCTTTTTAGCGACTGGCTTGCCATCTTCAAATGACAGGTTTGCTTTTAGGAAGCCCAGACCTTCAAGATTAATTACTTTCCCGTCCAGAAGCATTTGTGTAATGATTTGACTGGCTGCATCCAGCACACTCATTGTACGAATGGCTGGAATACCCAGCACTTTTTCCATTTCCTGTGCAATATCTTTATTGTTGCACATACCACTTGTTACAATCTGTGCCTGGTTCCCGCTTTTGTTATTGATCGGATTGGCTGTTTTTAAAATGTTCTTGTACTTGATCATGATATTATCTGTTTTGTAAGTAGTTCATTGATTTGAATAATTCAGCAGAAAGTGTTACGCCCAGGCGGTCAGCTTCCTTCAGTGCCGGGATCAGGTAGTCCGATAACTCACGGTAGTTTGAGGCTTCTTTCTTCAGTTCATTGATCAGTTCCTTATCGAATCCGCGCCCTTTAAGGAAGGTGGAATAATCGCGGTCGATGGAGCGGACAACGCGTTTACCAACTTTGAAACGGCTGTAAAACTGTTTCATACCTGGCTTATGTAATGTTCGTTCCAGATTATTCAGCAGATCATCTGTACCAATGAAAACGATACCGCACATATCCTTCAGGTAGTCATAGATCGTTTTTACACCCAATAACCCGGAAATAGTCAAGTATTCAGCTTCATCAAAGATCAATACCGGTTTCATTCCTGCATCATATCGGCGACTCAGTTCGACACTAATCCGGTCGATACGTTGTGATCCTGTTCCGGAAAAATCTTTCCCAATGGCAACTTGTATCTTTCTGATCAAATCGTTTAAACGGTCAATGCGGCTACAAGTAACAATATAAGTCCCTCGCGGGTAGGCCCCAGCAAAGCGATTCAGCGTGTAAGTCTTGCCGCATCCTGTTTCACCGATAATCATCCGGGTCTTGCTTTCCTCTTTGGCATCCAGTAAAGCCGCATAGATATCACGCAATTGCGGTGTTTCTACCATTGGCCAGTATTCCTTATTTAAGGAAATGCCGATTGCCTGAGCCAACTTCTGGAAATAGATATCCTTGATCTCACTGGTATTGCCGTTGCGGGTATAAGTGAAATCACCTTTCATCATATCGACCATATACGACGGATTCACCCCCGAACGGGAACATAACTCGTTTTGCGAGATGTCCTTTTCGCTCATGTAAGCGCGGGCAGCATCCATAATGGATTGTTTTTCTTGTTGTGTCATAAGTTTCTTAATTTATTTATGTCTAATTTGTTATCTAAGTATGAGTCGTAAGCCATTTCAGCTTGCTTTTTCTCCTGTCGCTCTTCTTTGCGCTGCTGTTTAACCTGTGATTTAATGCTGTTTAAAGCCATCTTTTCTTCAATTTCTGCGATCAGGTCCTCTTCTGATTTGACAAGGGAAGAGTGTTGCAGATAGGCTTTTTGCTGGCCCCGGCTGTCAGTAAGCATTGTATACGCCTGTTTTCCTTCCAGTTCTGGTGTCTGTTCAAACATACGGCTTATGATATCAGCATCGTCAGTAATGGTATTTATTACAGCAGGTTCCAATACCTGTTTATTATATTCGTCAACCTTACGGAGAGCCTCAAAATCTCCCGGTTTGCGATCACGTAAAGCCATCGGCTGTTCATATACAGCATCCAACAAAAATCTCTGTTTTTCGGTATCATCCACAACCAAAATCGAACTAAGGTCGCGATCATCATAGAGCACTGTCCAGCTTTGCAGTGGATTTTTACGGAAATTCAGATCAAACGTGTCGTATGGCCGTTTTTCGCCCAGGATTGTAGGTTCAAGACAACCAGCTTCCAAGCGTTTGGTTCGTTCGTTTCGGAAACCAAAGCGAAGCAAATAAGTTTCCCGGTCCATTTGGAGACGATCTTCAGCAGGCATACGGTTCCAGGCATCCAACCAGGTGCCCTGTTTTTTCTTTCGTTCTTCTGATATAATCAAGTGAATTTGATTAATTACACCTTCTTTATCAGGAAAATGAGTTTTGTTATAGTTTAACAGGTCAATATTGGGTTGACTGGATTTCCTGGCAGTGATACCATACCCACTCCAGTTATAATTCCCGAATCGTTTCTGACAATATTCACGGTTCAGATACAGAAAATACCGTTCTATTGGCTTCGATTTGGCATTTTTTACACGTGCTGGTGTGAAATATTCTGCTGTATCCTGATAGATCGTCCCCATTGATTTAATACCATAATGGTCACTTTGTATCTGATACGGACGATACCTGTTTCCTAATGTATCCTGGCAATGATCGATGGCATTCTTTACGGCTGCCTGAATCAAGGATACGCTTTCACATTCACCGATAGCATACCCAACCGGGTAATCGCAGGTGGCATCCAATACAACTACAGCAGTAAGCCGGTTCTGGTAAGTACGGATAACTTTTCCTTTATTGTCTTTTACCTCTTTTTGATAATATAGTTCAACTGTCCAACCGTCTAACGACCAAAAAGACATCGCTTCAGTTGGTCGTTTACGTCTGATCTGCATAGACAGTTTATTGCGGAAGGCTTCCGAACCATCTCTACCGGCTTTCACAATCAAATGATATTCATTCATATAATTCAGAGCGCTACGGCGACTGATTTTATCCCAGCCACGGGTTTCGGCTATCATATTATACATATCTGCAACCTGTTGACTGTTATAGCTGGCGCCACGTCCGCAAATAGTCCGGAGTACGGCTGTTTGTTCTTCATTATATACCTTTGCTGCATTCTTATTACCCTGACCGCGAAGATCAAGGCAGCAGGATGGTCCTTGCTGCATATATTCCCTGATTTTTAACCGCAATTTGCAGTAGGCAGTCGGTAATTGGATTCCCCGATTCTTGATCAGGAAGACAACATCGTCGTACAATTCTTTCGACGTTTCATATCCCAGCTTCTTGACATCAGCTTTTTTGCTGAACAGGACGAAGAAAGACAACCAGCGACATGCTTCGCGGCCTTTTTCCTGTACTTCGATAGGTAATTTAGCCCCATTGGGATATGTCGCCTGATCAAAATACATTTCATCTTTTGCCGATAGGAACAGGTAAGGTTGCAGATATTTCAATATCTCATCCGCACGACCGTTACGGTTATACCATTCTTCAGGAGTCAGTTTTCCCAGTAACACAGTCTGTATCGTAGCTTGGTAGTTAGCTTTCAGACCGGCATAGTGCAGGTAAACGGTTTTACCTTCTTTATGATGGGACCAACAAGATAATTCTCCATTGCGTTGACCAGCAGTGACTCTATATAAAAAGTTTTCTGACACCCCACATTTCACCATTTCTGACACTGTTACACACAATGTCCGTTCTCCCGGTTTTGCCACTGTTGAGTAGCAAAGCGCTTCTTTTGGTATGTTTCTATATTCCGGCATCGTTTTTCAATTTTTATTTAGTTCCCGGACCAGGATTCGAACCTGGGACACCATAGCGTTTGACAATAGCCAAACGCCGTACTCTACCTGCCTGAGTTATCCGGGATGCCCTCGTACCGCGGGCCGCGTACCGATTCAAACCTAAACCAATCTTGCCTAAACCTATTTTGATTGTTTTTCTTCATCTGTCAGCTTTTTAAAAAGCCGATCTATCTTTTTATAGTCTTCTTCCGGGATATTTGCCATTTTCACTAGCCAGATGATCACAAGAATTATTATTCCGCATGCCAGGCAGGGAATAGGTTTTCCGTTATCCATATTTGATGTGATAGTATGTATGCTATATAGAGTTCCTATTAGCATAAAAGGTGCCATTAGTATTATTATCAATGATTTCATGTCAGTAAGTTTAATATTATCTAGTTGTCCCGTCGCCGGACCCGATCCGGCATCTGCAAGCCTTTAACTTTCTTGACGGGAATAGTTGGAGGTTATGGTTTATACGCCTAACTTTAGGCCATCTAAAGATTAAAAAAATGGAAAAAGGTTATTTAAGAGCGTTGATTCAAGGTCAAATCCTTATCAATGCAAAACTTAATCACCCAAATTGGGTAGAATTAAGTAGTGAGGAAAAGGATAAAGCAGTGAAAGAATCTATGGATGAGATCACTCATGTAAGTGTTGATCGTGATCCTTATCAGAACTATTCTGAGGACTCCATCTTCTGCGCACTCTGGAATCGTTTAGAGATTCAAGGGTAATTATTCTCTCTCTGTCATAGTAGCTATTGAGTCCATTGTATACAACTTTCACATGTTCAATGAATTTATCAATGGCTACTATGTTTTCTCCTTCAAACAAGCCAACAAAAGCCTCGGCCGCTTCTTCTAGCCTTTCATAACTTCGTACTTTTAGTGCTACAGTTAATTTCTCTCCAAACTCATTCACATCAATTTTATTGATCTTCGGATTATTGGTATTCATACTAATTCCTCCTTATTATTAAATGTATCCATTAACTTATCCAGTTTATCTGACAACTCCTGTTTACTTTTCCAGTAGACTCTGACAGTCCGCTTGAACAATGCTGTCCTTTTTCGTCGATTGTCAAACATATAATCGATATACCGGATACTATACCTCATTCTCAGAGTGTCACGGATTATAAACCGATCATTTCTTGTTAATTCATTTATAATTTCTTGTGTATTCATATCAAATGATTACTTTTGTTCGTTTCTTTGGCACAAAGATATGTTACATTTGTTCGCAAAACAAGAAAAATGCGAACATTTTTCACATAAGCATTAATAATTATGGAACTTCATCTGATTATCAAGTCTATAAGAAAGTTTACAGGATTGTCGCAAGAAGATTTTGCGAATAAACTTGGCATGACAAGGTCTAATCTTTCTCAAATGGAGATAGGACGAAATACTCCTAGTATAGCTTTGTTGAATGATATTGCGAATATATTTCACATTAATATCGGTGTAGTGTTTCAAATGATAAATTCTGATGAAAGAGATTTGCCTATTCTTATGCCTCAACTTTCTGATCAAAACAATTGTAAGGTAAATTGTAAGGATGATTGTAAGGTTAATCATATTTTACCCTCAGAAACTGGTAAAACGAATGGTATAAATAAAGATGATTTGGAAGGTAACCCAAATGGTAACCTAACACCTTTTTTTATGCCCAATAGTGGCAAAACAACAGGTACAAATATTATTGAAGTACCGGTTCCCGTGGAGGACGAATCGGAAATGGTAGCCATACCTGTTGTTGATATATCCGTGGCCGCCGGTAGTGGGTTTTACAACCCTGATCAGCTAAGTGAGATTGATTGTATCCGTATGCCTCGCTCGATGGTGAAAGGAGGCCAGCCGCATCTTTGTGTACGTATTAAGGGAGAAAGCATGGTACCAACATTACAAGATGGAGGGTATTTGATCATACGCTTGCTAGATCGTTCAGAATGGTGTGATATACACGATGGGCATGTATATGTTGTGTCCGAAGTGGCTGGAAGAGCCTTTGTGAAACGATTGAAAAACAGACTTTCTGAACATGGATTTGTTGTCTGTATGTCCGACAGCGCCGATGTCCAGCGTTATCCTAACTTTAACCTGATGGAGAACGAACTTAATACAATTTGGCATGCAGAGTGGTATATAAGCGCTAAGATGCCTAACATTCACGCAACATACTATAATAAGGTAAGCCAACTGGAAGATAAATATGATGACGTTGTCAACCAGCTTCAACAAATAAGCCGCGAAATCAGAGCCCTGGCAAGCAACAAATAAAAAAACGGCGTTTGAAAATGGTTTATTCCAAATTCAAACGCTATTTTTGTATCCTTTCTTAAGCCTCAATTAAAAACGCCGTTCAAACTCGCTTAAACAGCTGGTGTTTTTTCAACTCAAATTCAAGTCAGTTATACTTTTCGATTTGCGACTGCAATCTGTTTAATTAGGCTTAACGTATTGTTATTCATGTTGTTTGTTGTATTCTGTATTTATCTATGTTTTATACTTTTTGATCTTCCCCCCATACATACAATAGTTTATCCTATATTTTTATCTTCTATTGCCGTTTATGTTAATAACAACACTTCGATTTTTCAAACTAAGACACAATAAACGTCACCTGGAAACCGGGCACAGGCCGTTCAGCCAAACAAAGGTCCCGGCCTTGCCGAACCATCATCTGCCGGGAAAGTGACAAGCCGATACCCGAACCATTCTTTTTGGTTGTAAAGAACGGAACAAAAATCTCCCGCTCGACATCTGCCGGAATAGGCGCACCGTTATTGCTGATCCACAACTCCTTATACCAACGCACATCCATAGTCGTCGCCCCGGCTTCGCAGGCATTCTTGACCAGATTGATCAACACCTGGCGCAACATATTCTCATCCGTAAACATCGTGACAGCCAAAGGGATGGAAATATGCCACTCCAAATCCGGATAAAGCGTCCGAATTCTTTCCACGAAAGCGGCCAATGGGATCTCCACAAGAACCGGCTCCTGCAACTCTGCCAGTTTCCGGTAACTGTCCACAAACAAGGCAAGCCCCCGGCTGGTCTCATGAATGGCACGGACTCCCTCCTCGTAAACTGTCCCCGCAATCGCAGGATTATCCAAATAGGCCTGGCTGATGCTGGCAATCGGTGTCGTAGCATTCATGATTTCATGGGTAAGCACACGAGTCAGACGCTGCCACGATTCCACTTCGTTGCGGGCAAGCAGCACGCCTATATCCTTACCTGTTTCGTTAAGGGCTTCCTGCAACGCCCGTTCTCCGAAGAACAGACCTTTTACAGGAAGACGGAACGTGAACTCTTCGTTGCGAATCGCCTCACGCATCAGATGTGCCCGGTCTCTCAGCAACACCTGATGACGATAAAACCATCCGAAGAAGACAACAACGACCACCAAAAAAGAGACTATCAGAATCATAGTTTTTTCATTTTAGCATACAACGTCTGCCGGGTAATCCCCAACAGTTCGGCAGCCCGGCTGATGTTGCCGTGGCAACGCTCCACGACCTTATGCACATGTTCCGCCTCGACTTGTTCCAACGAAACCACTTTCCGGCCGGCATCAATCGCATCTTTCAGGACACGGATCAACTCCTGGTTGTCCCAAGGCTTGGTAACAAAGTCTGCCGCTCCCATCTTCAACCCGCGCACCGCCAATTTGATATCAGCGTATGCCGTCACCAGCACCACCGGAATGGCCGGATGTTTCTTATGGATTGCCCGAAGCCAAAGCAAGCCGTCTTGTCCGGAGTTTCCCCCTTGCGTGAAGTTCATGTCGAGCAAAATCACATCCACCTCCTCTTGTGCCAATACCGTAAGAAGCGTGTCGGGAGAAACAAGCGTCAATACTTTATCAAACTCACCGGCCAAACAGATCCTGACTGCCGTAAGAATCGCCGGATTATCATCCACCACCAATATCGTCCTGTAATTCGCCATATCCGATTCGTTTAGATTACCTTCATTTATCAGAGGCAAAGGTACGGAAAAAGGCTGTATGAATATCATACAAACAGGTGTATGATTTTCATACAAACTGCTCTAACCGCGCTTTACATCCATTGCCGAATGCCGGCAACCTTATACATTTGCAACAAATAAAACAATGAACAAAGATGAAATCGTACTTCACTTTTCTCAGCCGCAACAAGCTCTACACGGCTATCCAGTTCTTCGGACTGGCCATCGCATTGGGAGTCGTACTCCTCTTAACGTTATACGCTAAAACCGAATTCAATATCGGTAACAGACAGCCATACTCCCACCAATTGTATGCCATCGGCTACGGCGATGGCATCGGTATGACGGTCGGTACCGCCCCGGAATTATTCCCTTCCATTCCGGAAATAAAAGAATGGACACGCCTCATCAACAACGAGCTGACAGACTTGACCATAGACAACAACTACTACCAGGTGAACAGCCTTGCCGTCGATTCCAACTTCTTCCGACTGATGGACTATCCGCTCATCGGATGTGAACGCGACAAGGTGCTGAACGGAACAGACGAGGCCATCATCTCCGAACCGTTCGCCCGTAAAGTATTCGGCAATGAAGATCCTATCGGACGCACAATCATGTACCTGAACCAGACACCGCTACGGGTCGTCGGGATTCTCCCGACTTTCGATCCGACAGAACTGTTGAAGCCGGTTGACCTCCTGGTCCCTATCAAATTGGTGGAAAAGACTTATTCCTGGATGGATAACTTCGGTTCAACCCAAACGTTCGTCACATTGGCGGAAAGGGCTACACCCGGCACCGTCTCCCGAAAACTGCTCGACAGCTATAAAAGTTATTGGAATTATTGGAAAGAAGACAACAGCACGAACACCTTTGCATGGGGTTCATCACTCACACGCATGGACGAAATATACTTTTCACCCTTGAACTATAACACTCCTTTCCGCAACGGGACACGGAAACAGGTTCAAATCTTATTGGCCATCGCGATGATCTTGCTCCTTTCGGCCGTCTTCAACTACATAAACCTGACCGTGTCGCAAACCGGCAAGCGGGCACATGAGATGGCGACTCGCCGGTTGATGGGCGATTCTGCCGGGCAAATCGTGTTGCGCTACCTCGCCGAGTCGGCAATCTTCACAACCGGGTGCTTCATCGGCGGATGCCTCATCGCCGTCATTGCCAAACCCTATTTCGAATACTTGCTCTCTACCCAAATCGCCATGTCGCTTTCTCCCGCAACGGTGGCCTACGCCCTGCTGTTATTAGTTGGAATCACCGGTATATCAGGATTAGTACCGGCACTCATCATTCGCAAATACAGCCCGATAGATATTGTAAAGGGGAACTTCCGCTTGCAGAACAAGCAACTGTTCAGCCGCCTGTTCATCATCGTGCAGAACGTGATCAGCACGTTCCTCATTGCGTTGGGGCTGACAATGGCCGTCCAAATACATTACCTTGCTACCCTGCCGACCGGTTATAATACCGATCTGGTCTTTGTACGGGCCTGGGATTTAGGACCGACCTACGACAAACAAGCCATCCTCCAGAAACGTTTGCAGGCATTGCCCCAGGTGGCAGAAGTGGCGTTGGCACGGAAACTGCCTTTCGTCAGCGGCCACGATGGCGTACGCCAGCCGGACGAAGAGGGAATGTCATGGCTCCACCTCTCGGATGTGGACAGCACTGCATTCCGGATGTTGGGCTTCGAAGTGACAGAACGCTGGTCGGACCCGCTACCCGGCATGGTTTGGGTAACGGAAGAGACCTGCCGCCGTTATAACCTTTCGGCCGACAACCCCCATTTCGGAAAGAACGGTGACGAGGGCGGCTACCGGTATAACGTCTGTGGTGTTATCCGTGATTACCGTTCACTCATGCCGTTAAACACTCCGACACCCGATTCGCACGGAGCGGTCGGGGTGATGGACCCGCAAGGCTATGTGATCAGCCAAGTCGTCCGGACCCAAGGTAACCGGTCGGAAGCTTTGGCCGCCATCCGCCATACCTGTCGGGAAGTGTCCAAAGAGGTGATCGGGATGCCGAAAGACCTGGAAACCGATTATATAGATGATTATCTGGACAAAGATTTGACACACGAGAAGAACATCGTGATGCTCGTCCTTTGCTTCATGGTCATCTCCATCCTCATCTCTGCCATGGGATTGTTTGCCATGTCGATAAGCTACACCGAACAGCAAAGCAAGCGGATTGCTTTGTGCAAAGTGATGGGAGCCGAAACAAGCGGTGCGGTATGGGAACTTTCCAAACGATTCATGATGCTCTCGTTGCTTGCCGCCTGCTTCGCCCTGCCCATCAGTTTGAAAGCGGTTCAAATCAGTTTGGAGTCATTCTATAACCGCATCGCCTTCCCGTGGCACCTCATAGCCGCGGCTGTTTTGGCAACCATAGTTATCGCTTTCGTGTCAATCATCAGTCAAACTTTGAAAGTCGCCCGCCGCAACCCTATAAAAAGCATCCGGACGGAATAAAAGCAACAGTATATAACAGGTAACATCATTATAAAAAACGAAACGAGTCATGATTAAAATAAAGAATCTCAGCAAAAGCTTCCGGACGGAAGAAATAGAAACCATCGCACTCAACGGCGTAAGCATGGAAGTGAAAAAGGGCGAGTTCGTCGCCATCATGGGTCCAAGCGGATGCGGCAAATCGACCTTGCTGCATATTCTCGGTCTGCTGGACAACCCGGACGAAGGCAGCTACCTGTTGGATGGGGAAGAAATGGGACACTTGAAAGAGAAAGACCGAACCCGTTACCGCAAAGGACGTATCGGGTTCGTCTTCCAGAGTTTCAACCTCATCGACGAGCTGACGGTGGAAGAAAACATAGACCTCCAACTGAAATATCTTGGCGTACCTAAAGCCGAACGCAAACAGCAGGTACTTGACATCCTGCGCAAAGTACGCCTCAGCCAACGCGCCAAACATTACCCGCAACAACTCTCCGGAGGCCAACAGCAACGAGTAGCCATCGCCCGCGCCGTGGTAGGCAAACCTAAATTGATTTTGGCCGACGAGCCGACCGGCAACCTCGACTCCAAGAACAGTCTCGAAATAATGAAACTGCTCAGTCAGTTGAATGCCGAAGGAACGACTATCGTCATGGTGACACACTCACAGCACGATGCCACATACGCCGACTACATCATCAATCTTTTTGACGGACAAATTGTCAATGAGTTGGATGGAATACTTTGATGCCTATAACATTCTCTCAATGTCATATAGGATTATTCCCCAATTTCGTCTGCTATCTGCAACAAACGGCAGGACATGTCGCTTCATTCCCGGATTACCAACGATTATCATGAATTCTGTCCTCTATCCGAATTTCTTTCTGTTTACAGATATGTGCGTTTTCGGCCGGATAACCGATAGCAAGATAACAGGTAAACTCATATCCATCGGGGGCTTTAACCAGTTGTTTTACATGTTCCGGTTCGTTGCCGATGGGAATACGGAAAGCACATGCCAACCCTTCTGCTGTTGCTGCCAACAGGATATTTTCAACGGCAGCCCACGCCGAAGCGAAATAGTTGAGCGAACTTTGGTCGGCAGGTTGACACAGAGGATAATCCTTTTGCCAGAAAAACGGCAGAACAAGGCAATTGCTCTGCATAAGCATACGTTGCTGCTTGGGCAACGCATCGGTAAACATGGCGTGCTCATCTTTGTCCATCACACCGGCAGCAGCGTTAAGTCCTGTCTGCTGAATATTTTTAGTGTTTTGTGCCACAGGCGATACGAGTCGGGCAATATTCTCTTGTCCTCTCACCACAACAAATTCAAACTGACGCAAATGGTCATTGGTAGGAGCTTTAAATGCAGCCGACAATACCTTCTTCAATACTTCGTCCGTAACTTCTTTATCAGAAAAATCCCGGATAGTTCTTCTTTTCTCTAATACTTGATAGAAATCCATAACAATACATTTTATTGGTTATACTTATCGTTTCCGGCAGCAAAGTTATCCGGCTTTCTTGTTACATATTTGTGATATTGTTTCGTATACTTGTCGTATATTTGCATTCGGATCATTTTAAGCATACCTTTATGGAAGAGACTGCTATTCCTTACGAATTGCCCGAGGTGGAAAATCATTCGTTTTTCTTTATAGACCAACGGGTAGAAACGGGTCTCGAGGCCAAATTGCATCAACATGATGCATGGGAATTGTATTATGTTGTCCACGGGTATGGTAACCGGATGGCAGGCGACACTTTACAACCCTTTGAAGCTGGCGATGTGGCATTGATACCTCCGTCCATGCTCCACCGCTGGAAGTATACGCCGGATTCAGCGGACGAAGAAGGCCATGTCCGTTATCTGATGGTAGCTTTCAGTCATTCACTGGTAGAACGGTGCATGCAGGTATTTCCCGAACTGCGCAACCATCTGAAAAACATTACATTTCCAGTCGATGCACTGAAGTTCGGTTCCGAAAGTTCACGAACCATCCGCCGGATATTATCACGGATGAACAACCTGGACGAGTTGGGACGCTTGTGCGAAATGTTCCGTCTGCTGCCAGTCATTTTCAAATCGTCCGACCATACGTTTGTAGGCAGACCGATGCGCATCGAACGGGATGTACGTCGTATGCAGCAAATATGTAGCTATGTGATGGCTCACTACGTCCACACTATTTCGTTGGATGATATTGCCGCCGAAGTAGGTATGAACCGCTCTGCTTTCTGTTCTTACTTTAAGCGTTGTAAAGGAATAACTTTTTCGCAGTATGTAACTCAATACCGTTTAAATACAGCCTGCAAACTTTTGAAACATTCACAGAAGCAAGTATCCGAAATATGTTTCACGGTAGGATTCAATGATTTACCTCACTTTGTCCGGGTTTTCACAAATAATATAGGAGTCTCTCCCAGCAGGTACAGAAAACAATTTCAATAATTATCTTATATCGTTTTCCCTTTTGTCTGTTATCTTCATTTGTCTTCACAACTGATTGGACTTGCTTGTGCCGAAGCATTTGCCGGGGGAGTCAAAAACGAAGGCTGCGGGATTCATATCCGACAGCCTTCCACATTAACCCTTAACTTTAATCAACTGGATTACCAGGAAATTCGTTCCGGCAGTTTCAACATAATAATACGTTAGTAACCGGAATTCTGTTTCAGGTTCGGATTCTTATCCATGCTGTCCTGCGGGATCGGCAGATAACGGTTCTTGGCAGCAAACTCACGGTTTTCAATCAGGTCCTTGCCTGTTACGACGGCACGTTTATAAGGATCTGTCTCGTTGTAATCGATTGTACCGACGATACGGTTTAACGGGCCGTTCAATAATGTTTCGGCCAACATCTTTCCTGCGGCATCTTTCCAACGCAGAATATCTGCACGACGCAAGCCTTCACCCGCCAATTCAATGCAGCGCTCACGACGAATCAGCTCACGCAATGTTTCTTTCGTGCTGTACCTGGCTCTGTCCACAACAGGCATGCCGGCACGGGTACGGATCTGATCCAGATAATCATATACCTGGGCGGAAGGGCCATTCAATTCATTCTCCGCTTCGGCATACGACAACAAAACTTCGGCATACCGGAACACGATCACACAAGTTCCGGTGCTCCACATATTGGGATACTGGTCGATGGGGTCCAGATATTTCGCCCAAGTCAGACTGGATTTCGAAGCATTGTCGGTGTAGGTGGGATAGTTCTTATTATCCGACTTATCCGCCAGTGTTTTATCCAGCGTGTTCAGCACCGAACCTCTCCAGTCCTGTCCCGGATAAAGAATACTCATCGCCATACGGGGATCGCGGTTGGCAAACGGATGGGCCGCATCATACAAGTTCGACTCTTCCTTCGTTTTACCGTCTGTCATTTCATACATATCCACCAGGTTCTGGGTGGGGACGATAGAGGACCAACCGCCGTCTACATTATTATACATCTGGCCGATAACTCCCAAACCGAATGTATTAGGGATACGCTGGTCGGCAATGATCACCTCTTTCGAATCTGTGCCAGTGAGCTTGAACAAATTGGAATAATCGGGTTCCAGTTCATACTGCTTCAGGTCAATGATGGCCTGGGCAGCCTCTTTAGCCTTCTGCCATTCTCCATAATACAAAGCCTCACGCATCTTTATTGCCAGTACACCGCCTTTGCCGATGCGTCCGCGGGCAGCCGGTGTCGTATTAATACCCGTCAAAGCATCTTCCAGGTCTTTGGCTATCTGCTGACGAACTTCTTCTTCGGTATTACGGGGCACCTGAGCTTCTTCGGCTGACTGATAAGAGCCGATGATAGGCACGCCGCCATACCACCAGTTCATTTGGAAGTATTTATAAGCACGAATCGCTTTCGCCTGTGCAACCAGGTCATTCTTCGTTGCTTCCGACTTGAATGTTACATTGTCGATATTCTCCAGCACGGTGTTGCAACGGCGAATAGTCGTGAAGCTATAAAATGAACTGCCGGGGTTGGAGCTTGACAAAGAACCGTCACCCCAGGGGCGCCAACCTTCCCACGGAAAGTTGTTGTAAGCAATATCTGAACCACAATCGAGATAGAGAATAGCGGTCGGATCCCACAGACCGTTATAACATCCCACCACGAAACTTTCAGCATCCGTTTCGGTCTTCCAGGTGGTGGAAGGAGACAATGCATCATGTGGAGCCGTATCCAGAAAGTCCGAGCAGGATGTAGATAAAAACGCTGCTCCGGCCATTAAATATATTGATAATCGTTTCATAAAATTCAACTTATATTAGATAGTCATTAATAGTTTAGAACGTAACATTTACTCCGAATGAATGGGTAGTAGACAAAGGATAGCTTGACAAACGGGTGCTGACTGTCTCCGGGTCTACATTCAACGGCATAGAATCGAATGTCAGCAGGTTCTCAGCCGAATAATAAATCCTCAGGCTTTGAATACCGGCTTTTTCTATCAGGCTTTTCGGGAAGGTGTAGCCTAACTGTGCAGTCTTCAGACGCAGATAGCTCGTATTCATGATCCAGAAGTCAGACATGACAACAGATGCTTCACTCGGTGACTTACGGGCTTCTGCTACACGGGGCATACTTGCTCCTTTATTTTCGGGTGTCCATGAGTCCAGCCAGGCTGTTGAAGGGTGGCCGGCGCTGCCGGAAAATTCACCGAAGGCTTCTTTGGTATAAGCGAAACCGACGTTTGCCGCACCGGTAAAGTTCAGCGTCAGGTCGAAGTTCTTATAAGCACCGTTCAGGTTCAGACCGAATGTCATCACCGGATCTTTTGTCTTATAGAGTTCACGGTCTTCGGCTGTGATCTTACCGTCATTGTTGGTATCGACATACTTCAGGTCACCCCCTTTAAATTTCAGGCCGAACGGATATCCGTCCTGACCGGCATATTTATCCATCCAGGCTTGTGCCTCTTCGTCCGACTGGAAGAAACCGTCTGTTCTGTACACGAACCAGGAATTAATAGGAGAACCGACCTGACGCATGAAGTCGCCATCAGACATACGGTTAACACCTCCCAGGTTTTCTATCTTATTCTTGTTATAGGCAAAGTTGCCGACTACACCGAACTTCCAGTCACCCCATTGGTTAGTGTAGCCCAACTGCATTTCGACACCTCGGTTACGCATGGCACCTACATTATCTTTATAAGCACCCAGCGCAAATTCCGTCGGTACCGGAACTTCCATGATGATATCGGTTGTCTTGCGATCGTAGTAATCGAAAGTAAAGCTGATCTTATTATTGATCATTGCATCTATCCCGATACCCCATGTCGTTGACTTTTCCCACGAAAGGTCTGCTATTTTATAATTACTCTGATAATAACCGGTCGTCAACGCACTTCCGAAAGGATAGTTGGCACCCAGGTTATACGTATTCAACCAGGGATAAAAGTCACCGCCTGTCGGTGTCCCGTCGCTCAAAGCATCCTGGTTACCAAGCATACCCCATGATCCGCGAAGTTTCAGGCTATTCAACCAGCCTCTTGTATTTTCCATGAAGCTCTCTTCGCTGATACGCCATGCTGCGGAGAAGGAAGGGAAATATCCCCAACGATGTCCGGGGGCGAAACGGGAAGAAGCATCCGAACGGAAGTTTGCTTCCAGCAGGTATTTACCGGCATAGTCGTAGTTTACACGACCGAAATAAGAAAGCATATTCAATTTGCGGGTAAAACCTTCGTTGGTTTGGGTAGCCGTAGCACCGGCATTCATATCATCCAGTTCGTTATTCGGGAAGTTTTCGCGGTATTCCTTGTTGTAACGCACATCATATTTCTCGGCATGATATCCCAACATCACTTTCAAACCGTGATTACCGAATGTCTTATCATAGTTCAGCAAAGCATCGAAATTATATCGTGACCAGTTGGTGAAACGTTCTTCCAGGCTGTTCGGACGACTGGCCTGTGCCGGGTCTGTATCCAATTTCATAACGAATGCCTTGAAGTGCTGGTCGTCATTTACATACGAACCGGACACTGTTGCCTTCAGTCCGTCTATGATCTGGTAGTCGACTGCAAGAGAACCGGTAAAGTTCTGGTTGTATTTGTCCACAGTCTGTCCGGAGTCCAGCCAGGCGATAGGGTTACCGTCATTTGTTGCACCATATGTTCCATCCTCATTATAAACCGGAATCATCGGGCTCAGAATATTCAGCTGGCGGATAATCTGGTCCGACCAACCGCCGCCATAATTGGAGTTGGGGTCTTTATAGTCGTTCTTTATATATGACATATTCAAGCGAACCGTCAGTTTCTTCGTGATATTCATATCCAGGTTCGTACGGCCGTTGAATTGTTTACGTTCCGAGTTAGGAAGAATACCGGTTTGTCCCAGATAACCGACAGAAGCCATATATTTCGTATTCTCGGTACCTCCGCTGATATTTACATTGTGTTTATGCAATACACCGGTTTGGTAAGCGGCATCATTCCAGTCTGTGTTCGGATGTCCGTATGGGTCGGAGCCATCCTGAAACAGGCGGATGTCTTCATCACTGTAGCGGTGAGGCTGTCCGTTATCATCGTCGATCCGGTTATACAGCATCGCATATTCGGCCGAACTGACGCGGTCTATTACAGCAGTCGGACTTGATACCCCGATATATCCGTTGTAAGTAATACGCGGAGCACCGGTCTTACCGCGTTTGGTCGTTATCAGAATAACTCCGTTGGAGGCTTTCGAACCGTAGATGGCGGCAGAGGAGGCATCCTTCAGGACAGAGATACTTTCGATGTCGTTCGGGTCGATACTGTCCATCGAACCGCTCTCGATCCCGTCGATCAGGATGTAGGGAGATGCGTTATTCAACGTTCCGACACCACGGATACGGATATTACTTCCATCTTCACCAGGACGGCCTTCACCGGCTGTGATCGTCACACCCGGCATCAATCCCTGCAAACCGGAGGATACATTCGAGATCGGTCGGCTTGTCAGTTCTTCACTTGCCACAGAAGCTACGGCTCCGGACAGGTTGGCTTTCTGCTGGGTACCGTATCCTACCACCACGACTTCGTCCAGCTTTTGCGTATCTTCAGCCAGAGTAATTTTAAGAGTCGATTGTCCTGTGTACTTAATTTCTTGTGTCAGATAGCCGATGAAAGAGATCTGGATCACATCCCCGGCTTTTACATCCAGTACGAAGTTACCATCCATGTCGGTGACAGTACCGTTCGTTGTTCCTTTTACGACAATAGAGGCACCGGCAACAGGGCCGAAATCGTCGTTAACTGTTCCTTTTAAACTCTTTTGTTGCTGAGAAATGTCAACTTTGGATGTTGCCGTACTGTCGGAAGCATGTGCTGTCCCTCCGGAGCACAATGTGGCTGACAACAACAAAAGGCTGACTGGTCTTACGATTTTCAACATAACAATTGCTTTTTGTTTAATAATACTAGTAACTTTATAAATAAGATTTAAGGAGATTAACTCACTTTACTTATAGATTCACCTTATTCATGGTATTAACATTTACTCTTTCTGTAAAAATCTTATCCCTATGAAACCACAGTTCTTACAGAACTACGGCTTTTCTTATTTCACAAATAGCATGGTTTCAGCATATTAACTCTAAAGAGACAATCATCTACCTTTATAATGGATTAACTTTAGTTTAAACGTTATTATTATTAAACGATCTCCAACGACTTGACTATTACTGAATAATCTGCACAATTTAATGTTTTATTATAAAATTAATATTACATTTGCAGGGTCGGTATTAAATTAGTTCTGTAAGAACTCAATACAAAAACGCCACATATCTTATTTTAAAAAAGGCAAAGCAAATGATCAATACAGATACCGCCATCCACCATGCTAATAATCTTTTATATAAATAACCAATTATAACAAATCCGGCGACAATCACCATATATAGTAAGTCCATTATAAGAATACCTTTTACAAAGCCGGATAGAATTATATAAAAACTTATCTGTAACTTTATCGCCATATCTATTATAACCTTAGATAACATGACAAATAAAACTCTATTAAGTACCGTGGTTCTTGCCTCTATGGCACAATTCGCGGCAGCCGGTAATGCCGGTGAACAATCGCATCCCAACATTATTCTGATCCTATGCGACGATATGGGATTTTCAGATTTGGGATGTTACGGAGGAGAAGTTAAGACTCCGAACATTGATTTTTTGGCAGAGAACGGAGTGCGTTTCAGCCAGTTCAAAAACACCGGACGCAGTTGCCCCAGCCGTGCCGCCCTCCTGACCGGACGTTACCAGCATGAAGCGGGAATGGGATGGATGACGGCTGTCGACGAGCACCGGCCCGGATACCGCGGACAGATATCTGCCGATTACCCGACTATCGCCGAAGTCCTCAAAGCAAACGGATATGCGACCTATATGAGTGGGAAATGGCATCTGACAGTACAGGGCGCATTCGATAAACCGAACGGTAGTTATCCCACACAACGAGGGTTCGATAAATATTACGGTTGCCTGAGCGGCGGCGGAAGCTATTACACCCCGACTCCCGTCTATTCGAATACAGACCGTATCACGACATTCCCCGACGACTTTTATTATACAACGGCCATTACGGATTCGGCCGTCAGTTTCATCCATAGCCATCCGGCCGATGTCCCGATGTTCATGTATCTGGCGCATTATGCCCCTCACAGGCCGTTGCAGGCACCCAAAGAACGGGTGGAAGCATGCCGGCAACGGTATAAAGTAGGATATGACGTCCTGCGCCAACAACGTTTCGACCGCCAGAAAAAGATGGGATTGATGAATACCGGAGATACCCTCCCCATCCATCAGAAAGAATTTGAAGGAGGACGCCCGGCCTGGACAAGTCTCACTCCCGAACAACAGGAAGCATGGATAACCGAAATGGCTACCTATGCCGCCATGATTGAAATAATGGACGACGGTATCGGGGAAGTTATTGCTGCTACCAAAGAAAAAGGACTCTATGAAAACACCGTCTTCCTCTTCCTGAGTGATAACGGTTCAACCAATGAAGGGGGTTTTATTGCCCAATTACTGGCCGACCTGAACAATACGCCTTACAGAAGTTACAAACAATGGTGTTTCCAGGGAGGAACCAGTACGCCTTTTATCGTTATGTACGGCGATCCGCAAAAGAATGTTCTCAAAGGGAAGTTCAATCGCGAATTCAGTCATATTATAGATATAATGCCGACCTGCCTGGATATGGCTTCGGTTGAATATCCCGGACAATTCAATGATAAAAAGTTGAGTACCACCGAAGGCAGAAGCCTGATACCCGCCGTCCAAAACAAGACGTTGGAACCACGCGACCTGTTTTTCGAACATCAGACCTCATGTGCAATCATTTCGGATGGCTGGAAACTGGTTCGTAACAACGGCAAACAGTCCTGGGAGTTGATCGACCTGATGAACGATCCGTTTGAAGAAAACGATCAGGCAGCCTTATACCCGGAAAAAGTAAAGGCATTAGAGAGTAAATGGAACCGATGGGCCGAAGAAAAACATGTCTTTCCTTTTGAATACCGTCCCTGGGGAGAACGTATTAATTACTATAAATCGCTCCATCCGGATCAAAGCGGAAAGGATTAAATGTTACAAAAGTCTCACTATGGCACACAGATGACACAGATTAAGCAGATGAACACGGATAAGTGTGCCATAGTGAGACCTTTTACTACTTATCAAATCCCTTCTTCAATTCTTTTATGGCTGGCAAAGCAAACGAGATCAATCCGATCATTCCCACCAGTCCTCCACCGATGATAAATGTATTTCCAATACCGATCGTATCCGCCAGAAATCCGGTACTCAACAATCCGATCATCGAAGGCAACAGACTAACACTCATATAAAACGAGAACACACGTCCCATCACCACCGGATTGATACGTGTCTGTACCACCGTCGTAAAGGAGGCCATATAAAGAGAACCGGATATACCGCCGACCGCCGTCAATACGACAAACAACGGGTAACCTGAAACCGGCAGAATACCGGATAGTCCGAACGTAACTCCCAACAGGATATACATCCAGTTTATCAATGAAATCTCATTCAGCTTAAACTTCTTCATCCCCAGAAAAGCACCGCCCAGCAAGGCGCCTATTCCCCAGGCTGCTTCAACCAGACTGATCTGAAAAGCATTCCCTGAATAATGGTCCAACGTCATCAACGGAAACAAAACACTGACCGGCATAATAAAGAAGGTAGCAATGATAGAAAGGATAAACAACCACGACAATCCGTTTTGTGCACGGACCTCTGTCAAGGCTTCCTTCGCTTCTTTCAAGAGATGTACTTTCTGCGTTTTTTCCGTATTATCCGGATCGGGGATTTTCACAAACAAGAGTGAAGTACATGCCAGAGCCGCACCAATCACATCCAGCAGCAAGATATTCGTCATCTCCATAAAAGAGATGAAAAGCGCAGCCAGGGCCGGCCCGGCAATATTACAGGCAGACTGGATAATCTGGTTGATGCCGGCAATACGAATCAGTTCCGACTTCGGAGCCAGCAAAGGGACCGACGCCTGCATGGCCGGCATATGAAAAGCCGAACCTACCGAACGTAAAGCCAACAAAATATAAATATGTTCGATCTTCGCTATATCCAGGTAGAACAGGACAGCCAGGATCAATGTACAGAAAGCGATAAAGCTATCTGCCAGTATCATCACCCGCTTCCTTTTCCAACGGTCGATAAAGATACCGGTAAACAGTCCCAATACTGATTGCGGAAGCATGGCTGCTATGGCAGCAAAAGCCAACACTTCTGCCGATTTCGTTTCAAAACTAAGCCATAGGATGATTGCAAAATTAACGATTGAACTGGTCAGGATAGAGAAGAACTGACCGGTCCATATAATGGCGAATACTTTTTTCCAGTTATTCATAACTTCTTTTATAATATAACAATAATAGATACGGGATTCCCCACGGTTCCGGGAAATCGACAATATAAACTCAGAAAACAAGAAGGATCTTATCCGTTTATCACACCAAATAAATGATGCCTGATTTAGAAGTTATTGAACACATAAAGATTATTTTATTTTCCGCAAGTATACGAATAAAATATGAATTACCAAACGATGATTAATAACGATGCTGTTTTTTCGCTATACCTCCCAGCATTTCCACCAGCGGTTGGCGCAGATATATACAATATACTGGCGTACCTGATAATTGGGGAATTTCCGGCGGGTATCATCGGCGTACTTCTTTACCTGCTCCACATCTTCAGGTCGGGGGTCTGAAAATTCCAACATCATTTCGGCATCTTTAGCCTCGAAGTATTTGAACTCTACGACACGGTCGTCGGTATAATAATCCGTGCCGGGAATACCGGTCATCTCGAAATCGGAACGCCCCACCGAATTGTTTTGCTCAATGGCAAAGGTGTAACAATTACTCAGATAACGGGAAACCAGTTCATAGAATGAGCAACGGATGAAGTTTTCGTTTATCTTGTCGAAAACCTGGGCGGGAAACTGTCCGAGGTATTGTTCGAAATAATTCTGCACGAGCGGTTCCAGGCGGCGGTCGCCGTCATATTTCCGGTAGGTAGGCACATAACGTTGTGCATTTCCTTCTATACGGTTCAAATCGTTGTAATAATCCATATAGACACTGCGCATAGTCATATTCGGAAGCGATGTCACATAGTTATCTCTGATCGTAGTCATACCCAGATAGAACAGGCTGATCGGATAAAACTCTTTGTTGAAGAACTTTTGCTTGTTGAATTTGCTGGACAGGTCGGCTACGTTATAGGCCAGTTCATCATCGATAATCAGCGCGTCGAGCATCGCTTTCGCATTGTCGAGCGACATGGTCAAACGACGGATCCAGTTGATATCCGTACGGAGGTTCTCATCAACCATTTCTTCGGGAATACTGCCGCCATTGACAGCAAATTTCTTAAAGAAATAGGTCAGGATAGTGGCATTAAACAACCGTTCGGCTTTCGGTTTAAAGCGATAGCCATCGTAGTTGTTTACGATAAGTTGCCATATCTCGTCATAACGGTCCTGGCTGCCCACATACTTATCAAGCACATAACGCAAATACGTTTCCGTTTCCGCATACGTAAAACCAAGCATATTCAAGAATGAAGGTTCCAGGGTCAATATTTCGGCTATATTGTAACCACTGGTCAAGTCGTCCATTGTGACAGGCAATACGCCGGTACAGAAACAGGTGCGGATGCTTCCTTCACCGATACCTGCCTTTATCACTTTAAAGAAGGTGCGAAGGAAACTGTCTTTAGTAGTCACCTGTTCATACAGCGGATCGTTGTAAGCTGTAAGCAGCTGGTTGGTGAAATTATCGTATTCGTCTATCAGCACGTAGACTTTAGGCAAGCCATGTTCACGGGCATATCCTAAAGCTTCTTCCAACATTTTTGAGGCATTACCTTTAGTAGTAAACTGAAAGTCGCCGAACAAATCCCGATTATGTGTCACCATAATCTCGACCGGAATACAATTCAAATCATTGAAGTTCCGTTCCAATCCGTCCATATCGTTCGCCATTACCATCTTTGAGAAGTCATAGCGCACAATCATATATTGGTTATGTTCCGGGGTAGGATGGCTACCGATCCAGGTTCCACCGAAAAGTTCATCAAAGCGTGCCGCCCTGGTACGATCATAATAACAGGCCAGCGTAGAGATAAGCAGACTCTTGCCAAAACGGCGCGGGCGGAGGAAAACAGGGGCATTATAATATTCCAGTTTACTGATATAGTTGGTCTTATCCACATAATAAAAACCACGTTCGCGTAAATCGACGAAATCGGCAACTGCATAAGGTATCGTCATTGTAGCCATACTCGCTTTGTTTTATATTCAACAAGAGCAAAGGTACGAAAGTTTTCAGTACAACAAAACGAAGGCTGCGGGATTCACATCCGACAGCCTTCTACACTAACCCTTAACTTTAACCAATGAAAAACAATAATCTACTTAATTAGTTTTTTAGCGAAGCGATTGCGGCTTCGTAATTCGGTTCGTTGGTAATTTCAGGAACCAGTTCCTCATATACCACCTTGCCTGCTTCGTCGACTACTATCACGCCACGGGCCAGTAACCCTTTCAGCGGACCGTCAACCATCAGCATCCCGTACTTATCTTCAAAGCACGAACAGCGGAATGCAGAAAGTGTAATCACTTTATCAATACCTTCCGTAGTACAGAAGCGTCCGTGCGCAAAAGGCAAATCTTTCGATACAGCCAACACCACAGTATTTGGCAAAGAAGCAGCTTCTTTGTTGAAACGTCTCACCGAAGCAGCACATACGGCTGTATCCAAACTCGGAAAAACATTGATTACAACGTTCTTTCCTTTCAGTTCTTTCAGTGATAATTCAGATAAGTCACTTTTTACTCCTTTGAAATCGGGAGCCTCTGCTCCGACTGCCGGTAATGTTCCGTTTGTATTTACTTCCAGATTACCTTTAAATGTTATCTTTGCCATCTTTGTAGTATTTTATGTTTTTGTTACTAAAAAGCGACGTACAAATATAGGCCGCTTTGTATGACTAAAACAAACGTTAATGAAGAATGTTTTTCCTTTTAACTCTTTTTAATCACTTGCCCTAAGAACTGTTTTTCTATCTTTGCCGCAAAATAGAACGACATGAACTGGTTAATTATTTGCGGACTTCTTATTATCATTGTTTTACAAATCTTATTCCGCCCGAAAGAGGATAAATCCGATACACAAAACGAACTGAAACGCTTGCTCGATGAAATGCAACGTTCTTTCGAACGCATTGAAAAAAACTTCCGGGAAGACTTCCGGCTGAACCGCGAAGAGGGCCGTATCGTTGCCCGCGACAACCGGGAAGAACTGACCCGCTCCATGAACGAATTCAGGGAGGCTTTCGACCGGGGCATCGCTTCTTTCAACAACCTCCAACGGGAAAAGTTCGCCAACCTCGACGAACAGCAGCGCCTGCTGGTTGCCAACACCGAAAAGCGCCTAGATGAAATCCGCGTCACGGTAGACGAAAAATTACAGAAGACACTGAACGACCGCATCGGCCAGTCTTTCCGCCTCGTTACCGAACAACTGGAAAGCGTGCAGAAAGGTTTAGGGGAAATGCAGACACTGGCGCAGGACGTTGGCGGTCTGAAACGGGTACTGAGCAATGTGAAGACACGAGGAAACATCGGAGAAATACAACTGAGCATGTTGCTGGAACAAATACTGGCACCGGAACAATACGAAGCGAACGTACACACCCGCAAAGGTTCGGACGCGGTCGTGGAATTTGCCGTCAAGCTCCCGGGGCGTGACGATATCCGCGAATACGTTTACCTCCCCATCGACGCCAAATTTCCCAAAGATATTTACGAACAATTGCTGGACGCTTACGACAATGCCGACCCGCAGGCTATCGAAACGGCAGGCAAGCTGCTCGAAACAACCATTAAAAAGATGGCAAAAGACATTTCCGACAAATACCTGGCTCCCCCCGCGACGACCGATTTCGGCATTATGTTCCTTCCCTTCGAAGGCATTTATGCAGAAGTAGTGCGCCGTTCCGCCCTGCTGGATGAATTGCAACGGACCTATAAGGTTGTCGTAACCGGTCCTACCACCCTTGCCGCTATCCTGAACAGCCTGCAAATGGGTTTCCGCACACTGGCCATCCAGAAACATTCCGGCGAAGTATGGACCATACTCGGTGCAGTAAAGAAAGAGTTCGAAAAGGTAGGCAGCATGCTGGAAAAAGCGCAGAAGAACCTGCAAACGGCCAGCGGCCAGATAGAAGAAGTGCTCGGAACCCGTACCCGCGCCATCCAACGCAAGCTGAAAGACGTAGACACCCTGAGCGGCCGTGAAGCCCGTGCAATCATACCGGAATTGGGACCGTTGACGGAGGAAGAGGAAGAATCATAAAAAATACCTATCTTTGCCACCTCAACAGAATGGATATATGAAGAATGATGGCTTTACTTTCCGCAAGCGGCTACGGAGTTTCCGGTATGCGTTCAACGGGATACGTTTGTTGATCACGAAAGAACATAATGCCTGGATACATTGTTTTGCAGCTGTATGCGTGGTGATTGCCGGTGTTCTTCTGGGGTTGTCGCGCATGGAATGGGTTGCTGTCGTAATCGTGATCGGTGCCGTGCTGGCAGCCGAAGCCGTCAACTCAGCCCTGGAAGCTATTGCCGACTTTGTATCGCCCGAATATAGCGAAGCAATCAAACGGACCAAAGACCTGGCAGCCGGAGCCGTATTGTTAATGGCGATTGCCGCCGCAATAGTAGGCGGAATCATCTTTTTTCCCAAGCTGATTGCTTTATGTTGAATCCGTACGTTTTAAACAAATCAGAACATTTTAAACAAAACAGAACAAACAATAGTTATTTCAAATATTCACTATTAATTTTAATTACACATAACAATGAAACTTCCCGAAGACCCGACGATGCTTTTCAGCGTAGTTAACATGAAACTGCGCGACAAATATGCATCCCTTGATGAATTATGCCGTAAGATGGACGTAGACAAGGACATGCTTGTCCATAAACTTGCCGTTGCCGGCTTTGAATACAGTGCTGAAAACAATAAGTTCTGGTAACTTCCGTTTCTACTTTGCATCAACAAAGAAAATATGAAACGAACAACCTATCTTTTTACCTTTCTTCTGGCATTCATGGTCTGCTTCAACAGCCATGCACAAGAAGTCAAACTAAGCGGTAGCCGTAATGCCGTCCGTAAATCGGGCGACGTGCTGGCCTGCCTTACTCCTGCGGCGAGCCTGGCAACCGTGCTGATCCTTCAGGACTGGCAGGGGTTGAAACAGGGTGCACTGGCCGGTGTAAGTACGGTCGGCATGACCTATGCACTGAAGTATCTGGTAAAGAAAGAACGTCCCGACGGTAGCGACAACCATTCGTTTCCTTCCATGCATACCTCCGTATCGTTTACAGGCGCTGCTTTTATCCAGCGCCGTTACGGTTGGAAATGGGGTATCCCGGCGTATGCCGTAGCAACCTATGTAGGATGGAGCCGTACGTATGCCAAGAAGCACGACTGGTGGGATGTGGCCGCCGGA
>ERZ857629.1419-NODE-1419-length-26464-cov-3.236359_pt1 | contig 26464 bp, 28 predicted proteins | sample MGYA00519700_ERZ857629 | MGnify/ENA primary metagenome ERZ857629 (study PRJEB31778, sample SAMEA3449351) | human gut metagenome | biome: human gut; feature: human-associated habitat; material: faeces | place: United Kingdom | collected 2010/2012 ...
TAAAAAATTTTTTTTAAGGTCAAATTTGATTAATTTAATTTTTTATGATATAATTTATATATAATAAATTTAAAATGGAGGTTTATTATTTTGAATTTAGATTATGGTATAAAAGATATAAAGACTCTCCAAGATATGGAAGCAATTAGGACTCGTAGTGGCATGTATATTGGCTCAACGGAGCAAGCAGGCGTGCATCATATCGTCTTAGAGATTATTTCTAATGTGGTAGATGAGTATCTTAATGGACATTGTGATTATTGTGATATTTCAATTAGTAATAACAATGTTATTACAATAACTGATAATGGTCGAGGAGTTCCATTTGGAAAACAGGAAGATGGTAGTGAAACATTAATAAATGTTTATACAAAACTTCATACTGGAGCCAAGTTTGATAGTAGTGGCAAATCTGGCTATAATACTTCTGGAGGTCTCAATGGTGTAGGAGCAAAAGCGACGAACGCCCTTTCTTCTTTCTTCGCTGTTTCTTCCGCACGTGAAGGTAAGCGCGCAGAAGCTCATTTTAGAAAAGGTGAAGTAATTGATTATAAAGAAGAAAAATGGCGAGATGGAGATCATGGCACCTCTATTCAATTTAAACCAGACTCAGAAATTTTTAAAACTACTATAGAAGTAGATTATAATTGGATAAAAAAGACTTTAAAAGAATTAGCTTATTTGTCTCCTGGACTTGTATTTAAATTAAAATACAAAGATAAGCCAGAAGAAGAAATTAGTTCTAAAAATGGAATTAAAGATTATATAAATGATTTATTTGAAAATAAAACTGCGATAACTTCTGTGTTTTATGCGGAAGCTAATAGTGATAGAATGGGTGTTAAAATAGCTATGCGTTATAATGATACTTATTCAGATAGCTATAAATTATTTACTAATTCCATACCAAATAGCGGCGGAACTCATCTTACTGGTTTTAGAACAGCTTTAACTCAAAGTATTAATGAATATGCTAGAGATAAAGGATTGCTAAAAGATAAAGATAACAATTTAACTGGTGATGAACTTAAAGAAGGCTTAGTTTTAATCCTTTCTTTTATTATGCCAGATCCAGTATTTAGTGGACAAACCAAAGATGTATTAAGTTCCGCGGAGGCTAGAACAACGGTTCAAAGATTAGTTTCACAAGAACTTAAATTTTGGTTTAATACAAATCCAAAAGACGCTAAGGCAATAGTGGAAAAGGCTTTGCTTGCGCGAACAGCTAGAGAAAAAGCAAAGAAAGCTAAAGATACTATAAGAAATCAAGCAGAAAAAAAGAAGAAAGCTTTAAAGTTTGATAGTAAATTAGCTGATTGTTATAGTAAAGATAGAAATAAATGTGAAATTTATATAACAGAGGGCGATTCAGCTTCAGGAAATTTAAAAACAGCTCGTAATAATGAATTTCAAGCTGTAATGCCAATTAGAGGAAAAATTATTAATACTCAAAAAGCTTCATTAGATAAAATTCAAAAAAATGCTGAAATTATGACAATGATTGATGCTTTTGGATTAACTATTGATCCTAAAAGCATGAAAATTACTTATAAACCTGAAGATCTAAGATATGGTAAAATTATTATAATGAGTGATGCAGACGTAGATGGAAGTCATATTAAGAATTTATTTTATACCTTTATTTGGAATTTTTGTCCAGATTTAATTAAAGAAGGCTATATATATGCTGGCGTTCCACCGCTATATAAAGTGACTATTGGAAAAGAATATAAATATCTTAAAAATGATGAAGCATTAGAAAAATTTAAGCTTGCTAACCCAAACCGTAAGCTAGTGGTTCAGAGACTAAAAGGACTCGGGGAAATGGACGTAGACGAGACTGAAGAAACTTTAACCGATCCTAATGGTAGAATTATTAAACAGATAACTGTTGAAGATATTGAAGCAACTAATAAATTATTTGAAAACTTAATGGGGACTGGTGTTACAGCACGAAAATCCTTTATTAAAGAACATAGTAAGGAAGTAGATTTATAAATAAAAATATTAAAATAAAAAACCCGCAATTTTGGTCAATATTTACTAAAGTTGCGGGAAGTATTTTCATTATATAATGTTAGGAGGAATATAAAATATGACATTACAAGAATTGTGTGAAGAATTAAATTATAGTGAAAATACTTTTAAAAGAAGTTTTAAAAGAACTTGCGATTCGCTTAAACGAAAAGGCTATATTATTACTAAAACTGGCTATGGAAATAATGCTGATTATACTTATACTTATGATGAAACATTAATACAACCAAAAAAATCTAAACAAATAGAACATACAGATTTAATTGGACAACGTTTTGGACATTTAATTGTGTTAAAGGATAGTGGAGAACGATTTCATCGAGGAGTGGTATGGGAGTGTCAATGCGATTGCGGTAGAATTAAAAATATTCCAGGCAATAGATTAAAAAGTAATCGAGTAAAAAGCTGTGGCGATAAAAATTGCCAATATCATAATTATTATGAAGATTTACAAGGTAAGCGTTTTGGAAAACTTGTTGCTATAGAACCTACTACAACAAAAGATGGCTCTCATATGTATTGGTTATGTCAGTGTGATTGTGGAAATATTTGTGAAGTAGCAAGTGGCCATCTTAAACGAGGTTCAGTACAATCTTGTGGTTGTTTAAAAACTTCTATTGGAGAAATGAACATTAAAAGAATTTTAGAGGAAAATCATATTGAATATCAGGAACAAGTATCTTTTCCAGATTTAAAAAATATCAAACCATTAAGATATGATTTTGGTATATATAAAAATGGAATTTTAATTCGATTAATAGAATTTGATGGAATCCAACATTATCAAGAGCAAGAATATTTTACACATTCATTGACAGAAATAAAAAATAATGATATAATAAAAAATGAATATAGTAAAAAAAATAATATTCCTTTAGTTCGTATTCCTTATTGGGAAAGAGATAAAATAACTATTGAAATGATTTTAGGAGAGGAGTATTTAATTTGATTAAAAATTTAATAAATAATAATAATAATGATGTAATATATGAACTTGGAAGAAATTTTATTGAATATGCAGTTGCTTGCAATACTGACAGGGCGATTCCTAATGCTACAGATGGCTTAAAACCAGTAGCAAAAAGAATATTATATGGAGCATATGATTGTGGGTTTAAAAGTGATAAACCTCATGTAAAATGTGCTAATATAGTAGGAAATGTAATGGCCGATTGGCATCCTCATGGTGATAGTTCTATTTATGGTGCATTAGTTCGATTATCTCAAAACTGGATTATGCGATATCCATTAATAGATTTTCATGGCTCTAATGGTAATATAGATGGAGATGGTCCTGCCGCTTATAGATATACAGAAGCTCGATTAGGAAAGATAGTAGAAAATGGAATGTTAAATGGTATTAAAAAGAATGCTGTTGATTTCATTTCTAATTATTCTGAAACTAAATTGGAACCAGTAGAATTACCAGCTATTTTTCCTAATTTATTATGTAATCCTAATAGCGGAATTGGAGTTGCTATGGCATGTAATTGGGCACCGCATAATTTATGTGAAGTGGCAGCGGCAATTAATGATTATATTCTTGGAAAAGAACCAATGTTACCAGGTCCAGATTTTCCAACTGGAGGTATTATAATTAATAAAAATGATATTCCTAATATTATGAAAACTGGACATGGCTCTGTTAAAATTAGAGGGAAATATCAAATTGAAAAAAATAATATTATTTTCACTGAGTTACCTTATGGTACTGGGACAGAAAATATTATGAAACAAATTGGTGATGCTTGTGATAAAGGAAAAATTAATGGCATTGATGATATTAGAAATGAAAGTAATAAAAAAGGTTTTAGATTAGTAATTGAATGTGATAAAAATGCTTCAATTTATACAATTATCAATAAATTGTTCAATGAAACGGATCTTCAAACAAGTTTTTCGTATAATCAAGTAGCATTAGTTAATAAAACTCCAACAGAGTTAAATTTAAAAGATTGTATTAAAATTTATATAGATTATAATAAAAAATGTATTATTAGAGAAGCAATGTTTGATATTGAAAAAACTTCTCAAAGATTACATATTATTTTAGGTTTAATTAAAGCATTAGATATTATTGATGAATTAATTCAAGAAATTAAAAAGTCTGAATCTTCATCAATGGCCAAAGAAATTCTGCAAAATAAATATGGTTTTAGTGAATCGCAAGCTAAAGCTATTTTAGATATGAAATTAGCTAAACTATCTAAGTTAGAAAAAGCTGAATTAATAAGAGAGAAACAGGAGTTAGAAGAATTATTAATTAAATTAAAAGCAATTTGTGAAAATCCATTACCAGAACTTCAAAATCGTTTAAAGGCAATCGTTGATAAATATGGTGATGAGCGTAGAACTGAATTAATGCAGATAGAGATTACTAAAGAAGAAAAAGAAATTGAATATGTTGAACCCGAAAAATGTGTAGTAGTTATTACAGAAAGCGGTTTAATTAAAAGAATTCCTTCATCTAGTTTCCGCAAACAGAGACGTAATACAAAAGGTGTCAAAACACAAGATGATATTACTAATATGATTATCCGCACAAATACAATAGATAATTTACTTATTTTCACAAATAAGGGAAAAATGTATAAACTTCTTGTTGATAATATTCCAATAGGCACAAATGCTTCACAAGGAAAATTTATAAAAGGTTTAGTTCCAATGGAAGCAGGAGAAAAGCCTAATGTAATATATTCAGTGTATAGAGATACAGACGCGGAATTTGTTTTATTCACTACTAAAAAAGGTTTAGTTAAAAAAACCAAGCTTGAAGAGTTTATGAAATCTAAAGCAAAAAATGGTATTCAAGCTATTAAAATTGCGGAAGATGATGATTTAGCTGATGTTTGTTTAATTAAAAATGAAAATATAATTATATTATCTAAAAAAGGTAAAGCAATTCATTGTCCAACAGAGAATATTAATTCGATGGGGAAAATAGCTATGGGTGTAAAAGGAATAAATCTTGATGAAGATGATTATGCGGCTTCAACAATTCCAATTAGACATAAAGAAGATGATATAGCTATTTTTACTACTTCTGGATTGGGAAAGAGAGTTCCACTTGCGGAATTCCCGGTTCAAAATCGTGGAGGCAAGGGTATTAGAATTTCGACAGAAGATATTTCTTGTGGAGTGACTGTTGTTGACAATGATGAATTACTAGTGATGGGAGATAAGAATAATCTTTGTATAAAAGCAGAAGATTTACCTTCTTTAAGTAGAACGTCAAAAGGTAATATAATAATTAAAGATAATCATATAATTGATGTAAGTAAAGTTTGAAAAAATTAAGTTATTTTTCTCAATTTGATTTTTTCTAAAATTTATTGTATAATATAGTATAATAAAAATTAGAAAGGAAATGAATGACTATGAGAAAAAATGCGATTATAAAAGAAAATCCATATATCAAAGCTGGAGTTAAAGGAAAAGTGAACTTTAGTAGAGGTAAAAAAGTAGGGAACTGTATGTTTTATCCAGAAAATTCAGATCCTTGCTATAGAATTGTTCTATCTGTAAAAGATATTGAGGTAATTGGCTAATGATCTTTGCAGATGGAAGCTCACGAGGTAACCCTGGTGATGGGGGATGGGCAGTTATTAGAGTTGAAGAGGATAAACTTGTAGAAGCAATGGGGCAACAGCTTCCACAAGTTACAAATAATCAAATGGAATTAACTGCTATATTAGAAGCTTTAAAGGAATATGGAGTAGATGAATCAGAATTTACATATCCTATTCTTTATAGCGATTCAAAATATAGTATTAATACATATACTAATTGGATGTTCAATTGGGCTAATAATAATTGGACAAAGTCTGATAAGAAAGCACCCCTAAATTTAGATATAATAAAAGAATTTTATGATTTATGGGTAAATAAAGGCAAAAGATTAGATATAAGATGGATAAAAGGGCATTCTGGCGATCGTTGGAATAACCTTGTAGATGCTATTGCGACAGGAAAAATTAATCTTGACAAAGATTTAAAAGGAGAAATAGAATGAATACATTATTAACTGGATTAAAAGAAAATACTAATTACACATTAACAGAAAATGGTGGATTAACACATGAGTCTACAAACTCTAATTTATTAGATATGTTTGCTCTTGGAGGTTCGTATCGTAATAGAACCGATGATGATTGTATTACTTTGTTTAAATTAGCTCTTGATGATAGTTTTACATATGCACTTAAGTGCCTTTTTTACCTTCGTGATATCCGTGGAGGTCAGGGAGAAAGACGCTTTTTCCGTGTTTGTATGAACTGGTTAGCTGGCATTCATCCAGAAGCCGCAGGTAGAGTAATGAAATATATACCAGAGTATGGAAGATGGGATGATCTTTATTGTCTTATGGGTACTTGTTTAGAGGTAGAAGCTTTAGATCTTATTAAAGCACAGCTTCATAAAGATGTATATAGTAAAACTCCTAGCTTACTAGCTAAATGGTTACCTAGTGAAAACGCTTCTTCTAAGAAGACAAAAGCATTAGCTATAAAGACTCGTAAGCATTTAGGCTTCACAGCTAAACAGTATAGAAAAACTTTATCTATTCTCAGAGAACGAATCAATGTCCTTGAAAGACTTATGTCTTCAAATGAATGGGATAAGATTGATTTTGCGGGTATCCCTTCTAAAGCTGGATTAAATTATAAGTATGTTTTTATGAAAAGAGATGAAACTTCAGAAAGATATGCTAGATTTATGGAAAGCAAAAATACGAAAGTAAATGCGGATGTTCTTAACCCAGTTGATATTGTTCATAAAATTTTATACGCTCCTATTGGGACTGATGATAGAAATCACTCAGATAGATTAGCTTTCCAGAAATATTGGGATAATTTAAAAGATTATTACAATGGAAGAGAAGAGAGAGGTATTGCTGTAGTAGACGTTTCTGGTAGTATGTATGGTACTCCATTAGAGGCTGCTATAAGTATGGGAGCTTATATTGCGGAAAGAGGAAAAGGTCCTTTCAAAGATCATTTCATTACTTTTAGCAAATCGCCTAAGTTAGTAAGATTTGAAGGTGTAGACATTTATGATAAAATTCATAGATGTAAAGACGCAGATTGGGGCTTCAATACTAATATTGAAGCAACAATGAATCTAATACTTCAGACTGCACTTGAAACTGGGTGTCCGCAGGATGAAATGCCAGAGACACTTTATATTTTTAGCGATATGCAATTTGACAGAGCTTTTTCAGATGTTCGTGGAAATGGAATGACCACTTTCTTTGAATACGAAAAAAAGATATTTGAATCTTATGGTTATAAAATGCCTAGAGTTATTTTTTGGAACTTAGATGCGCGTGGACAAAATACTATTCCAGCCATAGGAGAAGGCTTTTCATATATATCTGGTTTCTCAATGGTAATGCTTGAGCAGATATTGTCTGGGTTAGATGGTATGGATATACTAGTCGATAAACTAGGTTCTGAAAGATATGCTAATATATATTAATAACAGAAAGGAATAAGATATTTAATGAAGAAAATACTAACATTTTTCTTAACAGCTTGTATGATTTTTACTTTCTCTTTTACAGGAGTATTTGCGGATGCGCCAGATTGGGCGGGTAGAGCTGAGTCAGATGCTACTAAAGCAATAGATTACAAAGCATACCCAATTTGTTGTGCTGATGATTTAAATAAAGTAAAAAATTCATTTATTGATGAAATAAAGAATTGTGAGAAGCTTGATGAAGCTGATTATTATACTCATTATGCTACATTTTTAAACAACCTTAAAAATGTTCAGACAACTAATCAGCAGAAAACAGCACTTGATAAAATAAAAACTGATATTTTATCAAAAATCGCAAATGAAAAAGCTGCTTTAAAGATTGAATTTAACACAGATAATTCATCTACTTTTGATACAGATTTTGATACTTATATTAATTATAATATAGCAATAATTAATTCTAAATCTATTGTAGATGGCCATATTGCTGGTGAGATAGCTGTAGATTTAACAGATGCAACAAAAGCTATTAATAATCAGTATGCAAAAATAATTGATATTAATAATTTTAAAACTGTAGTAGGACAACTTTCTAATGTTGATAAGCTTATTCAGTATGCTGAAAATTATGCTAATATAATGAAGCTCCAGAAGGATAAGGATAATAATGCTAAGTATAATGCGGCAAGTGTAGATTCTTATCTTGCGAAAACAAAGAATCAGATTTATGCTCTTTCCATATTAAACGTAGCTGATGTAGAAGCTGCTATGAATGAGTGTCCAGTAGCAACTAAGGATGCGGAAACTGCGCTTGTGAAGGCGAAAGCTGACGCTATTACTACTATTACTACAGGTGATTATGATCTAAAGAAGTGGGGTCCAGAAGTGTCTGGAATCCAGGCTGATTATATAACTAAGATTAATAATGCAAAAACTATTGATCAGGTAAATGCTTATGTAACTGCTGCTAAGGCCGCAATTGATAAGACTAAACCAGTTGATAAAGATAAAATTATTACTGATTTAGAAAAGAAGATTGCCGATCTTGAAAAAGAAAACGCAGAGTTAAAAGCTAAAGCAGATGCAGATGCAGCTATTAGAATAATTATTGGAGAAACTGTAATGACTGTAAAAACTCAGAAAGTTAAAAATGGTATAAAAGCAACTGTTTCAGGTATTGATCTTGGTACTGATGAATATACTGTAAAATATAAGTTTTACAGATCAACTAAGAATGGTAACTATACTATTATGAAAACTAAGGATAGCACTGTATACACTAATACCTCTGTAAAGAAAAATGTAAAATATTATTATAAAGCTATTGCGGTAGTTTATGATGCCAATGGAAATGAAGTTGGTAGAACAGCTCTCGCAGATTGTAAGGCAGGTGTAAGAAGAGGTTAATACCTCTTCTTTTTTGATTATTATAAAAAATTATGATATAATTATATTAAGAGGTGATTAAATATGGAATTTGATAAGAATTTATTGCCAATTACAGACGCTTGTTTAAATGTAACTGAAGCTTGTAATTGTGTTTGCGAATATTGTTTTACTGAACATCATCCTAATTATATGACTTTAGATATAGCTAAAGAAGCAGCAACTTGGTTACATAATAATGCAAAAATTTCTAGTCGAATACAAGAAAAAGAAATTATTCCTAACATTGGTTTCTTTGGGGGAGAGCCTACTTTAATGTGGGATTCAATTATTGTTCCTTTAGTTAATTGGATTAAAGAAAAACAATGGAAATTTGAATATGGAATAACTTCTAATTGTGTTCTTATGGATAAAGAAAAAGTAGATTTTTTAATTGAAAATAATATCGGTTTACTTATTTCAATGGATGGAGATAAAACTACTCAAGATATGAATCGTCCTTTAAAAAATTCAACTCAAAGTAGTTTTGATTTAGTTTCAAAAAATTTGCCTTATATTGTTGAAAATATGCCAGGAACTATGTTTCGTTCAACTATTACAGCAAAAAGTGCACCTTATTTTTTTGAAAATTTGATGTATGCTGGGAAAATGGGATTTAATACAGTTTTTTCTATTATAAATGAATTTGAAGAATGGCCAGAAGAAGCTCGAAATATCCTTGAACAAGAATTGGATAAATATTGTTTATATGTTATAGATGCTTGTATTAAACAAGAAAATTTTGTCAAATTGAGAACTTTTGAACAAGCAATAAATAAAATTATTGCTATTGATACATATTTAGTTACTCTTGAAGATGATGAAGAAGTATTAACAGACTTGGGCCCAAGAGAAATGGATAGATGCGGATTGGGTAGTGGATATGGCTCTATAAATTATAAAGGAGAAATTTTTTCTTGCCAAGAAGTAGCAAGTCGTCAAGGTGAAAAAAGTATATTTTATATAGGTAATATTTATGATGGTATAGATTTTGAAAAAATTTCAAAATTAAGAAATAGTTTTTTAGAAAGAAAAATAAAATATTATAATTCTTTAGATAAAAAAAAGTGTGAAAATTGTTTTTCAAAAATGAGTTGCAGAGCAAATATGTGTCCAGTAAATAATTATATTTTATTTCAAGATTTTAGTATTAATGCGGATGCTTGGTGCTGGTGGATGAATATGATTATGAAAAAGGCTATGACAGTAATGTTTATTTTAGGACAACAAGAAAATGTTTTTTTTAAAAATTATTTATTACAAGAAATAACTATGCCAGGAGGCCCTTTTTATGTTAATGAATAATTATATTCCAATTTCACAATATTTAGCTTTTAATATTGGACAAAGTATAAGTGGAATGCCTCAAGTTATTAGCAACTCAGGAACTGGAGGGGCAGCATGTAGTACAACTTGCGCAAGTGATTGTAAAGATACTTGTAGTGGAGGATGCAGAACTTCTTGTACAGGCTCTTGCTCCGGTACTTGCAAAGGTTCTTGCACTAATGGATGTAATACAGGATGTAAAAGTGGATGCAAGGGAAATTGTAAAGGTACTTGCACTAATGGATGTGAAGCCCCTTGTAAAACATATTGCCAAACTTATTGTGAAAAACAACAAACTTTTTCAAATAATACATATAATAAAAAACCTACAAATGCGGGAAATACTTTCACTTGGTCATCAACCGTAGCTGAAGGAAAAACAATAATGATATCCCATAAAGATTGGAATATTTTAGCTGATTATGTAAATTCAGCTGCAAGATATTGTACTGGAGGAAATACTGATAGAGCAGTTATAAAGGTATCTGAAGGGACTCCTATTACTGCAGATATATTTAATTCAATGAGTGAAAGATTATCTACTATTACAAATGCTTTAACAGATGCGGGGCGCACAACAAAAAAAACTAAAAACTCTAGTATTATATACGCGGATGATTTTAAAGCTTTAAAAACAGGATTTAATAATGCTAAAATAAAAAGCGGAACAGGTGTTTGTTGTCAAAAAGGAGAAACTAAAAAATCTGAATATAATAGCGCACAGCCTTGTGCTGACGGGCAAAAAGGAAACCCATAATTTTACTTTTAAAAAAATTTATGATATAATAAATTATAATAAAAAATAAATGAGGTAAAAAATGGCAGACAAAGTAAAAATTAACGATTTATTAAAACAGCTATATGATGCTAAAAAAGACCAATATGATTTTCATGATATGGTAGAATTTAATTCTTGCCTAACAAGAAAATTAATAATAAGAGAAATAGATGAATTTACAGGTTCAACACTAGGACAGTATATACAATTTTATAATGACCTTGATGAACAGAATGAAATTCCAGTAGAAGAAAGAATACCTATTAAAATTTACTTAGACTCGCCTGGTGGAGACATGTCATCTACATTTACAGCAATAGATTCAATTCGTATGTCAAAAACTCCAGTTTGGACAATAAATGTAGGTATGTCATATTCAGGAGGTTTCTTTATTTTTATTGCTGGTCATAAAAGATTTGCTTATAATCTTTCCTCATTCCTTTTCCATGAAGGTGCCACAATGGCAGGAGGAGATGCTGGCAAATTTAGAAATTATACCGATTTCTATAAAAAACAATTGGAAAAACTAAAGAATTTAACTTTAGATTATACTAAAATCACAAATGAACAATATGAAAAACATATCAATGATGATTGGTGGATTGATGCTACTGAAGCGTTAGAACTTGGAATTTGTGATGAAATTATAGATGAATTAATATATTAAGAGGTTGTTTATGAGAGAGAAGATTTTGCAATTAGTTGAAGAATTAAATGCGGCGACTGCGGCTTATGACGCTGGCACCGAGACTTTAAGCGATAAAGAATGGGATGATAAGTACTTTGAGTTAGTAAAATTACAAGCTGAAGAAAATTTTTATCCCGAAAATTCTCCTACGCAAAATATTTTCTTTGATATAAAAAATGAACTTGTCAAAGTAGAACATAATCATAAAATGTTATCTCTTGACAAGACAAAAGATATAGAAGTTATTAAAAACTTTCTTAAAAACAATAATTATCTAGTAATGTATAAACTTGATGGACTTACTTGTTCATTAAGATACCTTGATGGTAAATTAATATCGGCGGAAACACGCGGTGACGGTTTTGTTGGCGAGGATATTCTTCATAATGCTAGGGTTTTAAACTCTATTCCTCAAAAAATTAATTATAAAGAAGAATTAATTGTTGATGGAGAAGTATATTGTGATTTAGAAACTTTTTCTAAATACTTTAGTGAAGATTATAAAAATCCTCGTAATTTTGCGGCAGGCGGCATTAGACTTCTAAGTTCTAAAGAATGCGCTTCCCGTAAACTTACCTTTACTGCTTGGGAAGTAATAAAAGGTTTTGACAATCTTAGTTTACTAAGTGAAAAATTTGAAGAATTAAAAAAATTAGGATTTTCAGTAGTTCCATATAAAGAAAATGAGCTAGAACTTCCAAAAGAAAATATCAACTATCCAATAGACGGATTTGTATATAAGTTTAATAACATTGCTTATGGACGTAGTTTAGGCTCAACTGATCATCATTTTAAAAATGCTATATCTATGAAATTTTATGATGAAAGTTATGAAACAAAATTACTTGATATTGAATGGGGAATGGGAAGAACTGGTCGAATAACTCCAATTGCGATTTTTGAACCAGTAGAGATTGATGGAACTATAGTAGAAAAAGCAAGCCTTCATAATTTAAGTGTTATGGAGGAAACTTTAGGAAAACATCCAAAAGTAGGTCAAATTGTAGAAGTAGCAAAGATGAATATGATAATTCCGCAAATTGTCAATTCTGATTTATCTTCTGGCGGAGGGCCAGAGTTAAGGCCGCCTAAAGTTTGTCCTATTTGCGGAAAAGAGCTAACCGAAACCGTAAATGAGAATATTAGATTTTTATATTGTACTAATTCAGAGTGTCAGGGTCAGTTGGTTAATAGACTTGATCATTTTTGTGGGAAAAAAGGATTGGACATAAGAGGCCTATCTAAAGTAACTTTAGAGAAGCTTGTCGGTTGGGGCTGGATTAATTCATTAAAAGATATATTTTCATTAAAAGAATATCGAAAAGAATGGGTAAACAAAGAAGGTTTTGGAGTAGCATCTGTTGATAAAATTCTATTAGCGATAGAAGATGCAAAAAAAATAAAGTTAGATGCTTTTATATGTTCTCTTGGTATTCCTTTGATAGGTAAAACAGTTTCAAGAGAATTAGTAAAACATATTAAATCTTATGAAGATTTTAGAAAGAAAATTGATGAAAAATTTGATTTTTCTAAATTTGAAGGTTTTGCTGAAGTAAAAAGTGATAATTTATTAAGTTTTGATTATACTGAAGCAGATGAATTATATTCATTACTTGTAATAGAAAATCCTAAAAATTTAAAAGTGGCTTCCGCAAATATTAATGTAGTAATTACAGGTAAATTAGAACATTTTAAGAATAGAGGAGAATTACAATCAGCTATAGAGAACGCTGGAGGCAAGGTATCTTCTTCTATATCTTCTAAAACAGATTATTTAATTAATAATGATTTAGAAAGTCAGTCTTCTAAGAATAAGAAGGCAAAAAGTTTAAATATTCCAATAATTTCAGAAAAAGATTTTATTTCAAAATTCTTGACTTTTTAAAAAATTTTTTGTATAATATATATATACATAATAAGAAAGGAAAAGTTTTCCAATGAACAGGGAAGAACGAAGATAGTTAGAGCGTTATGATAAGAAAAGAGAAAAACAACGCATGAATGAAATTGCTGAAAGAATAGCCTACGCTGAAGAGCGGAATAATAAAGCAAAGATAGAAAAAATATCTTCAACTTTAACTGTCGATGAAATGATAGAATTAGATATCATTATACAAAAGCTTCTCCAATCTAAAAAATAAAAAAATTGAAAGGAACAAAATTATTATGGCAATGAAAGAGAATAGTATCAGAGTTTTAAATTATCTTAAGCAGGTGAATGGACAACAGGTAACAGCAGCAGATGTAGCAGAAGCACTTGATCTTCCTAAGAAGAGTGTTGATGGTATCTTCACTTCAGCAATTCAGAGAAAAGGTCTTGGAGTAAGAACTCCAGCTGAGATGGAACTTCCAGACGGAACTCATAAGGCAATTAAGCTTCTCTCACTTACAGCAGAGGGCATGGCTTTCAATCCTGAGGAAGCTGAGTAATTAAAAAATAACGGGCAGGCGTAATTGCCTGCCTTATTTTGTATTATGGGATATATAATTATTAGTATTATTTGCGGTATCGCTATCGGTTTATTAATTTTATATCCAAAAACTAAAAAAATAGCTAAAGAAAATGGCGATATAGAAACGCAAAATATTTTAATAAAAGAAAATAATAAAATAATAGAAGAACTTTAGCAAGAAAGTAAAAATATTCAACACGATATTGATAATCTAAAAGAGATATATAATCAAATAAAGGATTCAAAAGAAGAGTTAGAAAAAAGTAATGAAGATTATTATAAATCTAAAAGAGAATTAGTAAACGAAAAAATTAATAAATATAAAGAAGAAGCTCAAAAAGAATACTTAGAACTCTTAAAAGAAGAAAACGAAGATTATAATGAACAATTCAAACAATTAACTTCTAAAATAAAAGAATTAGAAAAAGAATTAAGAGAAAGAAAACGTGCTGTTCAATCTGCAATTGAGCAAGCCAAAAGAGAATTAGAAGATAAAGAGCAAATGAATTTTTACAAGCTTCACTTATCTCCAGAAGATATAGAAGAAATTTCTCGTTTGCGGACGGTCATTCCATACCTGCGCACAGCTGAACCTATTAATAAAGTAATCTGGAGTGTATATTACTTACATGCTACTAATGATTTGATAGGTAGAGTGGTAGGGAAAGATGTTATAACTGGAATTTATAAAATTACCAATCTTGATACAAAAATGTCTTATATAGGGCAAAGTGTTGACATTGGAGCTCGATTTAAACAACACATTAAGCGCGGTGTGGGAGCAGAAGCGCAAACCCGCAATAAACTTTATCCAGTTATGTATTCTCTTGGTCCTGAAAATTTTTCATTTGAAATCATTGAAAAATGCTCAAAAGATGAATTAAACACAAGAGAAAAATATTGGATTGAATATTTTGAATCTAACTCTTTTGGATACAATGCAACAGGAGGAGGCAGTTAATGAAAATTGAAAATGTAAAAGTATATGATCTTCAAGAAAGCTTAATAGCTTCTGGTTATCCAATGCGGACGCAACTGAAATACAGATGCCTTGAAGAAGGAGATTTAGCTCGTGCGCAAAAGCTTGTAAATTTAACTAAAGATGGTAATGGAGCTCATGCTCAATTTTTGACAGGAATTCGAGTAGCTTTTGATGTTACTTTTAGTAATAAAGCTTGGGTAGAAGCAGAGCGTTATAGATTTCTTGAATTTGTATCTTCCCAATCAACAATGCATAGGATTACTAAATTTGATTTAAAAGAATCATATAATAAGTATGTTGATCCAAGAATAATTGATATAATGGAAGAAAAAGTTAAAGATTACAATATGATAACTAACCCTAAAGAAAAAGCAGAAAAATACTTAGAAATTCTATATAGTAATCCAGCTGGTTTTGAGTTAACTGCTAGATTAACCACAAATTATAGATGTCTGCGCAATATATATCAGCAAAGAAAAGAACATCGACTGCCAGAATGGAGAGAGTTTTGCTCTTGGATTGAAACTTTACCTTATGCGGAGGAATTATTAATATGTTAAAATTAATGATAGTTGAAAAAGATAAAAACGGTAATATAACTCTAACCCCAGAAAAGTTAGAGGAAATGTTAATAGAGGCTTATGAAACAGGTAAAAAAGAAAGTATCTCTATTCCTACTGTTTCTCCTTATAAAATTACAACAACTCCTAATATTACTTCTACAATAAGTAGTGGCGAAGATGTTGTAAAAAAATATCCTGTTTCTTATATTTCAAATAATGCTGATTCTTTAGTTTGACTTTGTATAAAAATTATGTTATAATATTTATATAAAATAAAGAAAAGAGGCAAAAAATGAGTGGAAAAGAAGAATTTATAAACTATGTAAATGAATTGAAAAAAGAGAGTAGATTAGAAATGACAGAAAAAGCTTCTCTGTTTTGGGAAGCGTTAAAAACGACGGGATATGAAGAAAAACCTCTTTTTACAGAAAATGGAAGAAAAATTTTAAAGCATTTAAAAGAGCATCAAGAAACTAATATGTGGAAAGCAAAAGATATTGCTGAAGATTTATTTATTCAATCAAGAAGCGTATCTGGAGCTATGCGTAAATTAGTAAATGATAACTATGTTGAAAAGTTAGGCAAAGATCCTATTATTTATACTTTAACAGAAAAAGGAAAAAATGTAAAAATTGAAGAAAGTGAGAAAACAAATTAATGAAAAAAATTATTAATGAAACTTTTATACAGGGATATCTTTATGACACTGATAGATTAGAGCTTAAAGTAAGTGGAGAAAATGCTAAAAATCCTGGAACAGAATTTATATCTGGAACTATAAAAGTAGCAACAGATGACGATTTAACAAATGTAATTTCTATCGTTTATCGTTATGAAGCAGCAACAACTAAATCAGGCAAAAAGAATACTAAATTTGATGCCTTAAAAGATATTATAGATGGAAAGCTGAAAACTGTTATGAATGATGGCATTGAAAATGCTACAAAAGTAAGAGTTAATTCAGCTATTGGCGTTAATGATTTTCCTGTTACAAATTCTAATGGAGAAAAGGAATGGATTGCCGCAAAGAAAAATGATGGTGGCTTTATTCATGTAATTAATGCTTTTGATAAAGAAGAAAAAGATAGAAATACTTTTAGATGTGATATGATTATCACTGGAACTAGATACATTGAAGCTGATGAAGAAAAAAATCTTCCAGCAAAATTAGTTGTTAAAGGTTGTACTTTTAATTTCTTTAAGGCATTAATTCCAGTAGAATTTTCAGTAATTAATCCTAATGCTATTTCTTATTTTGAAGGATTAGAAGCAACAGGAACAGATCCTGCTTTTACAGAAGTTCGTGGAAGACAAGTATCTGAAACTGTAGTGAAAAGATTTGAAGAAGAATCTGCTTTTGGAGAATCTATTATAAGAGAAAGCAAAAGTACTAGAAAAGATTGGGTTATTACTTGGGCTGCTAGAGAACCTTATGTATGGGACACTGAAGAAACTGTTACAGCAGATGAACTCAAGCAGGCTATAGCTGATAGAGAAGTATTTTTAGCAAATGAAAAGAAAAGAAGAGAAGAATATGAAGCAAGTCTTAACGCTGCTCCAGCAGTAGACAAAGGTAGCTTTAACTTCTAATTGAGAGAGAAAAAGGGGATAACAAATAATGGGAATTAATTTACTAGCATTAGAGCCACATAAGGTCAGTAAAGATCTTAGTGGCTACATCACTTACATCTATGGGGCTTAAATCGGGGCCCCCTGTATGGTAACATACAGAAAACAATTCCTATAAAAAGCTGGAACCCTTACCATTTTATGGTATTGTGGAATCAGAGCGGAAGTTATAATTTAAAAGTTATAACACGCGCAACGCATAGATTATTAAAACTTAATTTTAAGAGAAAGGAGTGTCCAAAAATGGATACCAGATTATTAAAAGAAGCAATTGAATTTTATGAACAAGGTAATTCAATGAATAAGACAGCAAAAACTTATCATAGTACACCTCAAACTTTAAAGAAACTTTTTATTTCTAATGGAATAAAAATTAGGAATCAAAAAGAACAATTAATTTTAGAAAATATGAAACGAGCAAAAGCTATAAATCATAATTATTTTGATAAATTAACTAATGAAAATAGTTATTATTTAGGTTTCTTAGGCGCTGATGGAACAGTCAGAAAAAATAGAAATGAAATTAAAATTGGTTTATCATCTGTTGATTTAAATTTTTTAGAAGAATTTAAAGAAAAATTAGGATTAGAACGAGATATCCATAATTATCAAACAAATAATGGTTTTAATGTTTCTGAATTATTATTTTCTTCAGCTAAAATAAAAGAAGAAATAATGAAATATGGAATTATACCTAATAAAACTTATATTGGTTTAGATTTAGATTTAATTCCACAACAATTTCAATTACCTTTTATAAAAGGTTTCTATGATGGTGATGGTAGTGTAGTTTATAATTCAAATACGAAACAAGTAAAATTAACATTTTGTTCACATACAAAAAAAATATTAGAACAAATCAATAACTTTTTTAATAACAAAGGACATATTTATTCTAGTCAAAGAACAAAAAATATAATTTATGAATTAGATTTTTCTACATTGCCAAGTTTAGATATTTTAAAACAATTTTATGAATTAGATACACCTTGTTTAATTCGCAAATATGAAAAATATCTTAATATTTTAAAATTAAGACAATAAAATCCACGAGATAGGAACTCCTCAGACGAGGATGAAAAGATATGCTGAACTGGGTCGGAATTGACCGACCGTTAAAATGAGGGAAACCTCCAGAAGTAGAAGATAAAAAGCTTTTACGATAACATCCCGTTGCCGAAAACGGGCAAAACAACTCTGGCCACTCAAATGCCGGGGGCATTGCTTCTTGCGTTTGAAGCTGGATATAACGCACTTCCAGGCGTAATACCTCAAGATATTACATCTTGGGTTCAGATGAAAGAAGTTTACAGAGAACTGAAAAAACCCGAAGTTAAAGAGCGTTTTAAAGCTATCATAATAGATACTATAGACCTCGCAGCTGACAAATGTAAAAAATATATATGTAACCAAAATGAAATTGAAGATCTCGGTGAACTAGGATATGGTCGTGGTTGGTCAAAGTTTAAAGATGAATTTAATGATGTATTTAGAGGTTTGACACAACTTGGTTATGCTGTTTTCTTTATAGGTCATGATAAAGAACAGTTATTAGATAAGCCTGATGGTACTCAGGAACGTATCATTCGTCCGGCTTTATCCAACTCTACTAGAGAAGTGATAGCTGGTATGGCAGATATTTTTGCTTATGCTCATCAGAAAAATCCGGGTGAGATGTCAGTTCTTACACTTAGATGCACTGATGGACATATCCAGTGCGGCAGCAGATTTAAATATCTTCCAGAAGAAATAACATTAGGTTATGATAATTTGGTTAATGCTTTACACGAAGCGATAGATAAGGAAGCAGCTGAGCACAATAATGAATATGTAACTGAAGAAAGAACTGTTATATCAACAGAAGAACCAACTTATGACTTTGAAGCTCTTATGAGTGAATTTGAAGAAATGGTTGGCTCGTTAATGAATAAGAACCAAGCATATTATGCTCCACGAATAACTGAAATAGTTGAAAAATATCTTGGCAAAGGTAAAAAAGCTAGTGATGCTACTCCAAAGCAAGCTGAGTTTATTTATCTAATTGTTGAAGATATGAAAAATACATTACTATAATATGAATTGTCAACCTTGTTCAATGAGCAAGGTTGATTTTTATTAATTTTTATGATATAATATTTATATATTGTATAAAGGAGTAAATTTTAAATGGCAAAGCATATTGTAAAATGTTATTATTGTGGAGAGCAATTTGACGCAAATAAAGAAGAGTATGTAAAAGTTAACAATAGACGATATGCTCATAAAAAATGTTCAGAAGAAAAGGAACAAACTCTATCACAAGAACAAAAAGACAAAATTGAATTAGAAGAGTATATATTAAAATTATTTAAAGTAGATTTTATACCTCCTCGGATTCAATTGCAAATAAAAAAATATATGGAAGAAAATAAATACACTTATTCTGGTATGCGGAAAGCTTTAATTTATTTTTTTGAAATTAAAGGCAATTCTATTGATAAAGCTAATAATTCAATAGGTATTATACCTTATATATATGATAAGGCAAAAAAATATTATTTTGAACTATGGCAAGCTCAACAGAAAAATAAAGATATTCAAGCAATGGATTATAAACCAAAAGTAGTAGAAGTAACTATACCGGTGCCGCAACCGAGAATTAAAAAAAATAAAATATTTTCTTTTTTAGATGAAGAGGTGAATAATGAGCAGTAAATACGTAGATACTACCTCCATTATACAAGTTATAGGATGTGTATTTAATGATTTATCTATTTTAGATAATGATGATAAATACAATATATCAGAAGATGACTTTCCTAATGAATTTCATCAAATAGTTTTTGGAAGTATATATAAGTTATACGAATTAGGAAGTAAAGAAGTTAATTTAGAGAACATTAATGATTTCTTAAAATCTAGGCCCAAAAGTGAAGCGATATATAAAGATAATAAGGGTGATGAGTGGTTGTTGCGGGCCGCTGATGCCGCCTTACCGACATCTTTTAATTATTATTATAGCCGCATGAAAAAGTTTAGTTTATTACGAGCTTATGATAATATGTGCGGAAATGAGATTTTAAAAGATATATATGATATAGATAATATATTAGATGTTAAGAAAAAACAATTACAAGAAGAAATTTTAGATAACTCTTCATTAGAAGATATAGCAAATAAAATAGATGCGAAAATTGAAAATATAAAAATAAAATATGTGGATAATGGTTCTGAGGATGCATATCAAGCTGGTGAGGGTATTTTTGATTTAATTGATAAATATAAAGAATATCCAGAAGTGGGAATTCCTCTTTATGGCTCTATGGTGAACTCAGTGTATAAAGGAGCTCGTCTTAAAAAGTTCTATTTGCGGTCGGCTCCATCGGGAGTAGGTAAGAGTCGTAGTATGATTGCAGATGCTTGTTATGTAGCCTGTGATCGAATATATGATGAAAATTTTGGCTGGATTAGAACTGGAAAAGGTCAACCTACATTATATATTACAACTGAGCAAGAATTAGAAGAAGTTCAAACTATGATGTTAGCTTTCTTATCTAATGTCAATGAAGATCATATTCTTACTGGTTGGTATGAAGAGGAAGAAGAGGAGCGTGTGCGCGAAGCCGCAAAAATATTAGCTGAAGCTCCATTATATGTAGAAGAGCTTCCTGACTTCTCATTACAGGACGTAGAGAATACTATTAAACTAAACATTAGAGAGCGAGGGGTCTATTATATTTTTTATGATTATATACATACAAGCATAAAAATACTAGAAGAGATAACTCGTAGAAGTGGTGGAGTTAGACTTAGAGAAGATAATATTTTGTTTATGTTATCTACTAGAATCAAAGACATATGTAATAAGTATGGTGTCTTTGTGATGTCATCAACTCAGCTTAATGGAGATTATGTAGAAAGCAAAACACCGGATCAGAACCTGCTTAGGGGTAGATTATAAGATTGTGCCCTAACATACCTTATCTTATTTTATTAATAAGGGTCATAAAATTTTATGGCTAACGGGGAAACCTGACCAAGTAAAGTTGAAGGCAATCCCGTCTCATTCATTTAACTTTATTTTTAAATAAAAAATAAAAGAAAGGAGGTTAAAGATGACTTGTGGAATTTATCGAATTACTAATAAAATAAATGGACATATGTACATTGGATTTTCAAAAAATATTGAACAACGTATTAAAGAACATTTTAGTCATGGAATAAATGGACAAAGAAAAGATGACTTGGAAAAACCTTTATACAGAGCATTTAAAAAATACGGAAAAGATAATTTTAAATGGAATGTATTAGAAGAATGTTCAAATGAATTATTAAAAGAACGAGAAATTTATTGGATAAAATATTATAATACCTATGAAAATAGAGAACATTATAATGAAACTCCTGGCGGAGATTGTCCTGGAAAAAATACTATTCACTTAGGCGAAGAGCATGGAATGGCAAAATTAACTACAGAAGACGTTATTTTTTGTAGAAAAGAATATTCAAAAGGCAGTCGAAGTAGAGATGTGCATAATAAATATTTTAAAGATAAAATTAATTATGGTGGTTTTTTAAGAATGTGGCACGGTCAAACTTGGAAACATATTATGCCGGAAGTTTTTGAAAATAATCCACATAGAGCAAAATATACAGAAACAGATAAAGATATTATTACTACTCTATTTGAAGAAAGTGGATTAAGTATTTCTGCTTTTTCAAAAACACCACAATGTTATGTAGGATATGGAACTCTATACAGAATGATTAAAGAACCTGAATTTTACAATGGAAAATAAAAGTTAAATGAACGGGCTATCGACTATCCCTTAGGTTGAAACGCTGGGGAGTAGAGCTACTATTAATACGTAGTTAGATTTTAGGAAACGAAGTCTATGAAAATCGAAAGAGGTATGGCGATATATAATATCGTTAAAATATAGTCAGTACTTATAGAAATATAAGAGAATATGGCAAAAAGTATAGCGGATAAAATCGATGTTGGGAGTATTCTTCTTCCAGTGAAGGATGAAGATCTAATTTCACTAGAGCCAATATTGCGTTCCGGCACATTTGAAAAACCAAATTTAAAGTTATCAGTATATAAAAATCGTAGAGGAAAGTACAAAAGTATTTTTCTTTGGTGTAAGGCAGATTTAGGCACATGCCGTGTGAATCCTATGTTTGCTACTGGATATGATTATGAAATAATTTATATTGATGATCTTCATATTAACCTAGAAGAACCGGGGGCATTTGAAGTAGATGATAGTATATGATAAAGAAAAAGTTAAAGAACAATTAACTCATGAAGATATATTTGAGTTATTAGAGGAATGGGGCGGAGAGCCCCAGCTTACTTCTTTCGGCATAATATCAACAACCATATGTCATAACTTACCAGGTCAGGGGAGTAGGAAATTATATTATTATTTTAATGATAATAATGGATTTGGATTGTTTAAATGCTTTACAGGTTGTGAAAATGATGTATTTGATATTTTTGAACTTGTAATTAAAATAATGGCTTTAAGAAATGGTAAAAAATATGATCTTAATGATGCCGTTCATTGGATAGCCGCAAGATTTCATATCGCAGGAGATTTTCAAGAAGAACAAGATATGGTTTTAAAAGATTGGAAAATCTTAGCTGAATATGATCGAATCAAAGATATATCATTTACCATTAATTCTATTACGTTAGAAGAATATGATAAACAAATTCTTGATAGATTTAATTATAAAGTAAAAATTCAACCATGGTTAAATGAAAATATTAGTCAAGAGGCCATTAACAAAGCTAATATAAGTTATTATCCTGGAGGAGAACAAATTGTAATTCCTCATTATGATATTAATAACAGATTAATTGGAATTAGAGGTCGAACTTTAATTCAAGAAGAAGGCGAAAAGTATGGAAAATATCGTCCTTTGAAAATAAATAATAAATTATATAATCACCCATTAGGTATGAATTTATATAATTTAAATAATTCAAAAAATAATATTGCGATTATGAAAAAAGCAATAGTCTTTGAGAGTGAAAAAGCAGCGCTTCAATACCAAAGTGCTTTTGGATTTGAAAATGATATTTCAGTAGCATGCTGCGGGAGTAGTCTTTCGGCATTTCAAGTTCAACTTTTGGAGCAAACTGGAGCACAAGAAATTGTATTGGCTTTCGACAGAGATTTTGAAGAAATTTCTGATGAGAAATTTAAAAGAATAAAAAGAAAATTAATTAATATTAGAAATAGATATCATAATAATATTAATGTAAGTATTATATTTGATAAAAGAAAAATAACAAAAATAAAAGCAAGTCCAATAGACGAAGGACCAGATAAGTTTTTAGAATTATTTAATGAGAGAATAATAATATGAAATATGAATTAATAAAATCAAATGGAAATTTTAGTACTTCTGTAGTTGAATAGGTTTTCTTTAATAGAGGATTTGCTCACGTAGAAGATATAGAACATTATTTAAATACGAGTGATAAAGATATTCTAGATCCTTTGTTACTAGATAATATGGATGAAGGAGCTAGATTACTTATTTCACATATATGGCGAAAGTCGCATATTTATTTACCAATAGATCCAGATTGTGATGGATATACATCTGCCGCACTCTTTATCAATTATCTAAGTATGCAGTTTCCTGCTTTTGCTCAAAATAACATACATTATATAATGCATGAAGGGAAACATCATGGATTGCTTCAAGAAGATATACAAGCTGCTATTGATATGGACTGTAAGCTTGTAGTAATGATTGATTCATCCAGTAATGATTATGATTTACATAAACAGTTGCGGGCGGCAGGGATTGACGTTCTAGTGTTAGATCATCATAAAGCTCCATTTGTTTCTCCAGATGCTTGTGTAATTAATAATCATTTATGTAACTATCCAGATAAGTCATTATCAGGAGTTGGAGTAGCTTATAAATTCTGTTCTTATTTAGACACATTAATAGGAGAAGAATGTGCTAATGAACTTTTAGATTTAGTGGCTGTTGGATGTTGCGCAGATATGATGGATTTAAGAGACTTTGAATTTCGACGCCTATTCACGCTAGGTGTTGGCAATGTCCAAAATCCTTACCTAAAAGGAATGTCAGAAAGAAACTCTTATTCTATTGAAAAAGGAGGAGGACTCAATCCTTTTACGGTAGCCTTTTATATTGCACCTTATATCAATGCTACCATTCGCGTTGGTACGCAAGATGAAAAGCTCATACTATTCGAGGCTATGCTTGACTTTAGAGGGTATGAATTAATACCTTCAACAAAAAGAGGATGTAAAGGTCAAAAAGAGCTTAGAATAGAGCAGGCTTGTCGAAATAGCACCAATATTAAGAGTAGACAAACTAAAGCTAGAGATACAAGCCTGGACACGATTAAAAGTGTAATTGAAAGTGAAAATCTCTTAGAAACTCAAAAAATTTTGGTAATATGCATTCCAAAAGGTTCAGATGTAGATAAAAATTTGACAGGTCTTATAGCTAATGAACTAGCTAATAAATACTATCAAAGACCTATTTTATTACTACATGAAGTTACTAAGGAAAATGGAGAACGCGGTTGGGAGGGTTCAGCCCGCAATCCCGCACATTCTATGATACCTAATCTTATGGAATTTTTGCGGGCAACCGATTATTGTTATTTATTGGCTGGACATGATAATGCTCATGGAGTAGGTATTTATGATAAAGATATAGATACTTTTATTAATACAGTAAATAATGAACTTAAAGATTTTGACTTTCAACCTTGTTATAAAGTTGATTTTATTTATCAAAATAATGATTGTAAAGCTAGTGATGTTTTAGCTTTAGCTGAATTAAAAGGATATTGGGGTAAAGATTTAGAAGAACCTTATGTAGTAATTGAAAATATATCAGTAAATAAAAATAATACAATATTAATGAGTAAAGGAACCCTAAAAATCACTTTAGACAATGGAATTAATCTTATCAAGTTCGGGTCATCTGAGGAAGAGTATAATGCTCTTGTAAACTCAGATTTAGGTTGTGTAAAAATTAATGTGGTTGGAAAATGCGACCGCAATGAATGGAACGAGAAAGTTACAGCTCAAGTACATATTGAATCTTACGAAATTGTAAGCCAAAAGAGATATTACTTCTAAATATACACATCCGACCTAATGTTATAGTTAGGAGGACTATATGAAAAAGTTAATAAGTATTTTAACCGTTATAGTAGTCGCAGGAACAATTATGCTTTGTCCTTTCGACTCTGTAGCACTTACAACTTCGGAAGCTAACATCCCTTCTGAAACTTCTACTACAGAAGATATTACTATATCGCCAGATAAGCGTGTGATAACTAGCGATAAAAAAGAATTAAAAAATTTAATATCTAAATCAAAAGCCAAAATGAAAGCAGCTAAAAGAATGGAAAAAGCTGGCTATGAATTAGATTATGATGAAGGTCATCCTATAATAGAAGCAGCACAAGCAGAATGGCGATATGCCAATGCCGATTATAAATTTTATAAAAAAACTTATAATAATTTAACTTGGTTAGAGAAAGCCAAAAAGTATCCAGAAGCAGGCAAAATTTGGAAACGACTTAAAGATACTGGATATAATGATTATGTGTGCGCCGGTATTTTAGGTAATATCATGGCTGAAGTGGGAGGACAAACTCTTAATATCCAACCTACTTTAGGAAGCAATGGATATTATGGAATGTGTCAATGGAGTATCATCTACTTCCCTGGAGTAGTTGGTAGGAATTTAGATGGACAATGTGATTTTTTATTAAAGAATATTAAGAAAGCTTTTAATTCTTGGGGTTTCTTATATTCTTCCAATTTTAACTACGATAGTTTTTGCGGACTTCAGGATGCGTCCGCAGCAGCTAGAGCTTTTGCTACTTGTTATGAACGATGTGCAAGTGGCTCATACGGGCAAAGAGAAAAAAATGCTATTGTAGCATATAAATATTTTGTAGAGTAAGTCGAAAGACTTACTCTTTTTTTTATTTATCGGTATTCGCACGCAATCAAAAGAAATAACCGAAAACTTAAAATAAAAATGCTCTTACTATTTTTTTAAACGAAAAGTTGATTTTTTATATAAAATTTGATTTTGGTATGG
>ERZ857629.1421-NODE-1421-length-26346-cov-7.405994_pt1 | contig 26346 bp, 36 predicted proteins | sample MGYA00519700_ERZ857629 | MGnify/ENA primary metagenome ERZ857629 (study PRJEB31778, sample SAMEA3449351) | human gut metagenome | biome: human gut; feature: human-associated habitat; material: faeces | place: United Kingdom | collected 2010/2012 ...
ATTCCTTTCTTAACTTTCTATATATATTATAATATATTTTTTATAAAAAATCAAAAACAGAGCTTATAGCCCTGTTTCTGATTTATGAGCCTGGTATACTGCTTTTTCTTCTGACACCCATTTGCGATAACCAGTATGGCGATTTACTAATAATACTTTACCGCATTTACTACATTTGTAGAGAGAAAAAACTGTATTAACATAAAATGGAACAGGCTCTGCTTTATGAAAATGTAAATTAATCATAATTAAAAATTTCCATTTTTTAAATCTTCGTCAACAACTGTGTCGAAATCATAATCTTCATCGAACAAATCTTCAAGAGTTTTATCAGGGTGATTTTCTAAATAGCACTCTTTTAAAAAATCACCAAGTGATTCTCCGTACCATGACCAATTATCAACTCCGCCATGCTGGAGTGCCAAATATTTTAAATATCCACAATAGATACACTTAAATTTATCTTCACTTAGAGTGATACTCTTTTGCATTAATTTCTTTCTCCTTCTGGACTTCATAGTGGCCAGGCACCCATACAAGGTTTTCACCATTTTGTTCTTCCCAGGCGTCGGCCATTTCCTCAATGCATTCGAGACAACAAGCCCATAAACTTAGGCATTGGTCGCGGACTAATTCCTCTGAAATTTTATCCCATAATGCTTCTGGAATGCGGGGACGAATTTCATTGATACATTCATTTCGAGTGTTCCGCTCGACCATTGCTGAATCGAGCGGAACTTTTACAGGGTCATACTTCATCCTGTGCTTCCTCCATATCAGGAGCCTCAGCTTCTGCCTTTACCAGACCTTCCAAACACTTGAATTCAAAATTCTTATGCTTGTAGGCACAGAACTTAGGCTTATTGACAATACGAACAACTACACCCTCGCGAGTATGAGTCTTGCCAATGGGGTCAGGACCAGCATAATACTGCTCTGCCATATTCATAATCCACTCGCCGGGAGTGTTTTTACGGATAACTCTCCAAGTGCCCCACTCACCATTACAGTCATAGCACTCTTCCAGAGTTTCGTCAGCAGGGATAAAACCCTTCCACATAACAGGAACGGTCTTACAACCCATCTGCTCACAACGATAACGCATAAAGTCAGGAGAATACTCTACTACGTCGCCATCCTCATTAGTCATAGTCATACGATAAACGTAGAGTTCAGACTGAGGAGCCTCGCAGCCATAGGAGAAGGTAGTAGTTTCACCGTACTGCTTAATAAATGCCTTATCATTCAGTTTCTTATTCGCCGCGGACGCCATAATAGGAGCACCAGTATCAGTGAAGCCAACGACCTCGTAATAAACCTCTTCACCCTTGTGGAGCTTGCCCTCGAAGAACTTAGAATGCTGTTCACGGAACAAATTAGAACCATAGAAACCGCCATCAAAATTCTCCAGAACAGTGCGACGAGTACCAGACACATAACCCCACTCATAGATAGGAGTGCCATCACGCTTCATAATCTTATCCCACAGAGAACGCTTATAACCCTTAAACACAGGCAGATAACCAGTGCGCTGAGAAGTACCATGCATCTTCAGAGTGATTTCAATCTGGTCGCCAGCCTGGAATGCACCAAGGTTATAAGCCAGCTGCTCAGTATCTGCGTGCTCAGTGAAGAGAGGAGCAATAGGAACCTTCTTCTTGCGAGTACGATTGCCCTCAGTAGGATTGCCAGTTCGCTTATTAGAATGAGGGATATACTTCTGGCAAATAGAATGGCCGTTAACGACGCTAATAGTGTCGCCGACCTTCAAATACTTAGAAGCATCGTCATCGAAACAGTAATCGAAATCAGAGATATTCACATAAATACCATCAGACTTTTCACCGCGCAGCTTGATAGTAGAAACATTGCGCTTATTGGGATCCATATAACCCTTATCAGGAGTACCATCAATCAGCTTACGCAGGAGATGATTCTGAACGCAGAAATCATAATCCAGCTGAAGGTCAGTAGGGAAATAAACACCAATATCGCCAGCCTTTACGTCCAGACCTACACAGGTATCATTTCCGAAGAAGGTAGCTACCTGAAGGCGGTCTGCATTAGTATGAGGACGCAGCTTTTCAACTTTAACGACGTATCCAACGTGCTCAGACATATTAAATCAATCCTTTCTTAACTTTCTATATATATTATATTATATTTTTATAAAAAAATCAAAAAATAAGGAAATGGTTTAAACCATTTCCTTACTCTTCTTCAGCCATTTTTTTAATAATATAGTCAATTTGGTCGGCGCACCAGATAAAATCTGATTCTTTCCAACCCTTAGTAGTCATTGCGGCAGTACCAATGCGGACACCACTTGTAATTTTTGGACTACGTTTTTCATTAGGAACTGTATTCTTGTTGAGCGTTATACCAAATTCATCAAGTTTGTTCTGCACAGCTAAACCAGTGATAGTTGGGAACTTACTAGAAAAATCCAACAGAAACAGATGATTGTCTGTTCCTCCAGTAATTACATCATATCCTAATTCAGTAAAATGGTCAGCCATTGCTTTACAATTTTTAACTACTTGATGGATATAATCTTTATATTCTTGGGTACAAGCCTCTTCCGCGCAAATTGCTTTTCCAGCAATAACATGCTCAAGTGGTCCGCCTTGTAGACCGGGGAAAACCGCGCTATCAATTTTTTTAGCCAGTTCAGGCTTACAGAAGATTAAACCGCCACGAGGACCGCGCAGAGTTTTATGAGTTGTCGTAGTAATAATATCGGCGAGGCCAAATGGAGATGGATGGTCGCCAGCCACGATTAATCCAGCGATATGCGCCATATCAACCATAAAATAGGGATTGTATGAATCTTCATACTCCTTTTTTACCTCTTGGATAATATCATAAATTTTTTGAAAATCAATTTGACGGGGATAAGCACTAGCCCCAGCAATAATTAACTGAGGTCTCCATCGGTCAATTTTTTTCGCTAAATCATCATAATCAATTAATCCATTTTCATCAACATCATAATGTACGAAATTATATAATTTTCCACTCACATTAGCTTTAAGCCCATGACTTAAATGACCGCCATTTTCAAGGCTCATAGATAAAACTGTATCTCCTGGTTTCAAAACAGCCAAGTAAGAAGCAAAATTAGCATTAGCGCCACTATGGGGCTGAACATTGACATGATAATCAGTATTGAACGCTTTTTGCCACATTTTGCGGCAATAGTCTTCAATCTCGTCCACATATTGGCATCCTCCGTAGTATCGCCCACGCTGGCCCGCGGTATCTTCTACATCGGGATAGCCTTCGGCATATTTATTTGTGAGAATGGAGCCAACCGCATATAGAATTTCATCGCTAACGAAATTTTCGCTAGCGATTAATTCTATGTTATTGTATTGGCGATTGGCTTCCTTATTAATCATATCAAGGACTTTAGAGGCCAATTACATTTCCCCCTCAACGCAATCACACACAGCGCATTCACACTCATCAGTAGAGTCAGTGGCATAATCTTCATCAGTCTCAGTAAGGTCAGTAAGTTGTGCTTTAGCATCTTCAATAGCGTTGCCTAGAACGGTGACCGCGAACGCGATAGCAGGGAAGGAAGACATATTGGCAGTCATCCAACCAACAAGATCCTCCATTTTAGACTCTAGATGTTCAACATCCTACAGAGTTAGTTCAACTTCCATTAATCCGTATCCTCTCTTTCAGTAATTGTAAAAATTTTTCCTTGTATCTTAAGGACATCATATCTATCGTAAAATTCTGTCATTGATACAGAATCATCGATCATAACACTATAAGTAGTAATTGTTTTAGCTGGTTTACCATGAGCGAACATAAATATACTAAGCATCATAACAAATATTCCAGCAATAAAAAATATTTCTCCTCCAGCACCATCAATCGCACATAAAATAGATATAATAAAAAGAAATATTGCGAATATTGCTGCGATAAATCCACCCCAGCTCCAACCCCAAGTATATGAAACTACTTTAGTGCCAGTATCGAGCAATGTTATTCCATCAAGCATTTTTCAATTCCTCACTCACACATTTCTTCATAATCTGATACTGGATAAAATCCAGAAGCTCGTCAGTTTTTTTATTATATTCATCAGGATGAGTCTCACAAAATGCGTCAGCGCTCTCAGTAATATGCTTCATAGCTTCATCGGCTTTACCAACAGCCTCATCGACGTTATACAGACCCCGCTTGACAGAGATTAGATACTCCTTATCTCTTGGTTGGAGGCAATCTTCATAGGATTCGCCAGACATATACCGCATTAGATATTCTTCAACACGAAGTAGGTGATGCAGTTGCTTAGGGTCGTATCCCCACTGAGCAAGAACATCAACCTTACTGGGATATTCATGTTGAAGAGCATGGTATTTCTCCAAAGCGATACCTTTCATACTCTTAACAGCCCGATAGAGATTATAATGAGCGACATCTTCCCGATGTTTGACCAATTCATCCCAATAAGGAGCATAATCAGGATTGACAATCTTATAAGGAGTGAAGAGAATTTCAAGGAAGTTCAGATTCTGTTTCCGAAAGGTCTGCATATACAACCGAATATCCTTGAAGTCGATATGCTCTTCATTGGCTCGGATATGAGTAGTGCTTACAGGTTTCTTGTTAAACGCGATTTCATCAAAACTAGGCAGAACAATCAACTTGGTATCAACATCGCTGTTCTCGTAAGCCAAGCCATAGTTCTGGCTACCTTGAAGGAACAGGCCCACGATATTCCGCTTATGGAAATATTCCAGAGATTCTTTATAATGAGCATACAGAGATTGTTTAACGGCATCCATATTTATCACTCCTTTAACTTATATAAATATTATATCATAAATTTTTTCAAAAATCAAAAATAGGGTAGAGGATTAGTCCTCTACCCTATCATTTTCAGTTGCTTTATTACACCAGTCTAAATAATCTTGATCCATCTTTTTGGCATCTTCCATCATTTCATCGAAGGTCTTACCAATTTTAATAAGAGATTTTTCGACAATATTTTTGGCTCGCTCTGACATATTTTGCCAACCACAAGACCAAACAGTGGAAACGCATAGGTAATAAGGTTCAAGATTAAAATCATAACACTCTCTACAATAGGCACAACTACAAGGGCCAAATGACGAGGCTAAAACTACAACTGGCTCTTCTGCTCCACACACTTCACACTTGCCAGGTTTTGCGATTTGGTTAAAATAATCATCACAATTCATTAATATAAATCCTCCGAAAACAACTCTCGTTCCCCTTTTTCGAGTTTATAATGACGAGCGGTAGCACTCATCTGACCGTTAGTCATAGCAATATCATATGCTTCATAACGGTCATAAAAATTTCCTTTTTCATCGAGAAAACCTTCAATAGCTTTCTCATGAGGAGGAGTAATCCCAGCATCATGCATCGCAGAGTAGATAAACCCGTGGCGGATGCCACCGAAAACCGCACCTGTGCGAGTATCTTTAATTGCCGCGCAAATAATCATTTTTTATTTCTCCCCATTTCGTTTCTTCTTTTTTATTTAATGTTAATCTAATTTCACGGTCATGTTTTGCTTTTTCAATATTTTCTCTTACCCTATTATTAATACGTTCTGCTTCACGGATTTCTTTTTCGGCACGGGCGCGAATTGTATCAATATCTTCCTTACCACGAGTCAGCACGAGTTCAAGACCAGTATTTTTCTCGTTTCTTTTCTCTTGGATACTACGAAGCATATTCCAGAAGAGGAAGAATAAAAAACTGATAAAATGGAATTTAATTTGGACTTCGGCACATAAATAATCTCGATCAGGATACTTGTTAAGATATAAATGGGCAAAATCACTATAATCATTACAACGATAACAATATCTATTCTCATTTAAATTGTAAAGTGTCTTGAAGCGATGGAATGAGAGAAAACAATGAGGACGGTCTGAGCTGGTGAGACTATTAAAAATGAACCACCAAATAAACAACCAAATAAATAAACCGATGGCTAACACAATTAATAATGTAATCATTAGTCAATCTCCTTTAAAAATTTATCTTCAAGAACAATACAATTTACTTTGTGAGAATAGGCGGTACAAGCGTCAATCGCGATAATACCCTTGTCATAATATGGGCTAAAATCAGCACCTACATCCCATTCAGGAGTTCCATCTTGACGATGATGACCCCAAGAAGTGTGCCAATGCCCACATACAATAGTTTTACCGGGCTCAATATGGCCTCTCATCGCGCGCTCCATACCATTATCCCAGCGTGCCTTCTCCCATTGATTTTTAGTCGCTCTGCGCCACTGATGGTCAGGAGACTTCAAATTACCAGGAATCCAACCATGGGTAAAGATATAGTTTTCAGTTTCAAAATAATCAACCATACGGTCGAAGAAGCCGCGAGTTGTACGATAGGCATATTCTGTAATTTCATCCTGAGAAGCCCACTGGTGCTCGGGAATTTTAGCTCTACCCAGCTCTTGGATGGTCTGATATGTACCATTTTGAATATCGCGCATCGTAAAACCATCACGCACAGCCCAATCGAACAGATCTTCATGATTACCTCGAATCAGAATTGTGCGAGGAGTACGAATAAAGAATTTCTGGACTTCCAGATTCTGAGGTCCGCGGTCGAAGTTATCACCGCAAGAAATCAAATAATGATCAGTGTTTTCAGGGTCAAACCCAGCATCGTCCAGGGCATCCCGCAGTTCATCATAGAATCCATGGACGTCGCTCACTACGAAGAATTTCGGCATAATTATCACCTCTTAAATATTTTTAATCGCGTGAACGAAATTTCGGACATTTTGGAGATTTTTATCGAAATTTCGTTCGGGCATTACATTAACTCCAATCTGTCAAAAAACATATCCCTTTCAACTTCATCAATCGGCACATTTTCGTCTTCAAAATAAGGCTTCAAATACTGAATTTGCTCAGGTGTCAAAAACCGATTTATATTCCAATAGAAATGATAATCGTGGCTAAGGATAGCACTTCGGCAGATATGAACCCAACCCAAATCGACAAGTACATCATCAGGGTTAAATACATAACCCATATCATAACTCTTATCCAGAATGTCATATGCGGTTTGAATATGCTCATAAGCATTACATTCTATCATTTCACCTGTTGGACTTAGCCAACCCAGTTTAATTTCACTCATATATATAACACTCCCTCTATTTTCGCGCCACAATACGGACAGTAATCTAAAATAGACCATTGAGATACAACAGTAATATCTTTTTGGCAATTAGAACAAAATCGTTTCATATCACGATGAATAGCATAGCAACGTTTTAATGGAATCATTTCTTGATAATGTTCACAATCACTATCACATAATTCACAATGTAAACCAATTTTACATTCCATACTCATATTTCTCGCCATCCATTCTTCTGGATAATTGCTCTCATATTTTGGATGCCTACTGGATTCATACTATGAATATGAAAGGCAAATCCTGCATCAACCATATTTTCAGCTTCAAGCCAATCGAGCAATTTAATATAATCGCCACCATCCCAAGCATACTCGCCAGCATCGTGGTCTAAATCAATGAGGATTTCATCTTCTATATTATTATATTTAAAATATAGAAGAAGAGTTTCCACTCCCTTAACACTTTTAAGCCAAGTATAGCCTTTCGGTGCGGGGCGTACATCATCAACCCATAATTTTATCATTCTCGCACCTTCTTCCAGTTATCATTTCGGCACCAGTATACGGTAGCGCCATTACCACAATTGGAACAGCCAACCTTACCTTTAACAGTGAGAGTTCTCAATACACCGCTCACTGACTGAGGAGACATATCAATACCCTTAGTCCGCTTAATCCACATAGAGAGTTCCTTAGCACTCACACAAGAGTATCGGTTCAATACTTCATAGACGAGTTCGGCTTTAGTCATTTCTAATATCTCCTTTTCTTATCTTATATAAATATTATATCATAAAATTAAAAAAAAATCAAGGAACAAGTTTTTACTTGTCCCTTGATTCTTATATGTCAGAACGATTACTCGTTAGTTGTATCCTTCTTGGTAATTCTATCGACAATACCCTCAAGAGTGGTACCTCTCAGCAGAGTATTAACGAAGTCAGCCGCGGACTCATTGTTAGCCATCGCATAGGGTGCGATACCATTTGCGATACCCTTGAATACATCGGCATTAGCCTTAGATTCCAGCGCAGCGGTGAGTTCAGGAGTAATAGAATTCATAATCTTGACCACAGAATCGGCATATGCCTGCTTCTTAGCGGCCTCAATCTGAGCCTCAGACATCTTGATATTCAGAGTCTGCTCAGCCTCCTTGCGCTTACGCTCCAAGCCAGCCTCCTGAATAGCATCCAGAACAGCCTGCATATCCTGCTCGGCCTGCTTTGCTGCCTGCTTTTCAGCCTCAGCCTTACGATTAACCTCAGACTGGATTTCCTGCTTACGCAGAGCCTCTTCACGCTGGAGATTCATGCGGTTAATCAACTTAGTGCTGGCCAGTTCATTCTCACGCTTCTCGGCCTCAAACAGGGCTTCGGCCACTTTCACGCGAGACTCGGCATTGGTCAGTTCCAGGCTCTTCTCGACCATATCCTTCTGATGCTCGTCCAAAATCTCTGCGATATCAGACTCAACACGAATACTCAGAACTTCGCAATCCTTAATGAACATACCATTTTCGGGGAAGAAACGACCAATATGACTACTCTCAGTTTCAGAAGCAGTATCCTGATAATCAATAGCCACATTGCGAACAATATCAGAATAATTCTGATAAAACTCCTCAATAGTATATTTCTTAGCCTCACGCTTCATCAGAGAGCGCACTCTATCACACAGATACTTGACGTAGTTATCGACAGAGAACCACTTATCCATATACTTGGTATCAAAATCAACGCAATAACTGACCTTAACATCAGCCTTTACGAAATCCTTGGTCTCGACACTAATAATATCAGATACCTTGTTATTCTCATAGCGCAGGAAGGTAGTATGTTCCAGAACATCAGTGGTCTTGGGCTTGCCAGTGCTCAACTGAAGCTCCTCGAAGGTCTGGTCATAATCCAACAGAATAGTCTGAGGACCGCAGATAACCTTGCGCTCACCATTCTTAGAAATGACATTGGCTGCATAACCAGTCCAAATATCAACACTCACAACACCATCCAACTTGGAATCAATAGTGATAGTACGAGGCTTGGTATAGGAAGTGCCACGAGAGATGGAGGCATTGCTCTCCAGATAGGCGAGAGTCTTTACATAACCAGTGTCGCTGGTGCTTGCGGACGCAGAATACAGAGTATCCAAATCTGCAGTATTGACAATGTTTTTGTTTTTCATCGCCTTTTCCACAGACTTCTCAGACAATCCACGGTTATAATCGAGAACAGCCTGATTGCCGGGGAACCACAGATTACACTGGCGGTCGCTCAACTTACGCTTAACAATCACCTGAGTTCTGGGGTCGGGTAGGAACATAGCAGGGCCCTTCACAGTAGTAATCTCGCCAGTCAGACGATTCATTACATAACGGCCCTCGCCCTTGGGAATTGCGATAGCGTGATGAAGAATCTTCTCGTCATAATTGATAATGGCGTGCTCAGGACGAGGATAATAAATCATCTGGTCATTACCAGTAATGAACAGCTCCTCACCAACAGGGTGAATAATCTTGGGGTCTTTATCATCCTTATACTCGGCAATTACCTTTACATAAATACCGGAAATGGGAGACAGCTCGATAGCGCGGAAAATATAACCACCCTTGGGGCTGGTCACAAAACTCTCAGTAGGTTCAGGGAACACCACTTCGGGGCCGTGGACATAACGCTTATTACCATCTTCGTCTTTCAGAATACAATACTCCAGACGCTCAAGGGTGACCGCATCACGCACATAACCCTTCTTCTCCTGGTTCTGGACGGGGATAACCTCAATACCAGTAGGAGGAATATAGAAGGAAATGTCAGTGCCCTTGATAACAAGAATCTGACCATTGACATAATTCTTGTTCTCTTCAACAATTACATTACCTTCGGCATCTACAACTTGTCCGCCTTCGCTCTTGGCCTTCTCGGCATCATAAACACGAGCCAGCAAATACTGGTTGGTGCGAAGAGCGTGGCCCTGGATAACCTTAGCCATCTGGCCGGGATATAGAGCGAAGGACACAGGGCCGCGAATGTTAATCTTACAACCAACATCAATATCTTCAGGGAGGTTGTTAGAAGTGCCGATTGTAGGACGCTTGCCACTATGAGTGGGATTCTTCAGAACCAAATACCAATTCTCCGGAGCAGAGGCAAACAGATAAATGGCTTCATTATAGGAACAGGGAACAAATTTCTTGGTTCGAACATCGAATCGAACCAGCTCATCAGACTGGGATAGAGAAGTCTTAGTAGGACCGACGTGGCACAAAACATTGCCCTTAGTGCGGTCCAACACATAAGCATACTCGTTAATAGAGAGGACAAGGTCCTTCTGGATCATTCCGTTTTCACTCATGTATTATATCTCCTTAAAAATTTATATCTTATTTATTTACTATATATATTATATTATATTTTTATTAAAAAATCAATTTATATCTTATAAAATTTTGGTAAAAAATTGGAAATCTACGCAAATAGAAAAAAGGGACGATATACTATTACATATATCGTCCCTTAAAATCCTTAGTGGATAGGAGCGTATCTCTCGCTGTCCAGCTTCTCATACATCAGGTCCTGTGCGGTCTTGCCACTCAGGAGCATCTCGTAGATAACAGGACTCATACCAGAGACATAGGATACATTTGCTTCGTCGCGCATAGGAATGTTGTTCTGACGGGCCTGAACATTCCAGAACACCAGATGAGGCATAGCGTACCCATGGGCCGCCCACTTAGCACGCATCTTCTCAAACAGAGTGTCATTGACACCACCACCACCCCAAGAAGAGCGATAGGCGTTAGAAGATACGCAGTAGTTAAACTCCATATCACTAATCACAATCAGATTCTGAGGAATCTCATCCTGAGTACAATGATTAGTAATAGCGACATCCAGCATCATATCAAATGCGCCCTCAATGTTGGTAGAACCACCCCAAGGAGCACGGCTGACACGATACACCTTATCGCAGAAATCCACACCCTCAACCTCAATGAAGTGAGGATTAGACTCGAAGGAGATAAAGTGATTCTGGAAGGGGCCCTTCGCCTTCTCAGCACAGTACATACCGAGAGAAATAGCCACATTAATGGGAGCAGAAGCTTCAGAGCCACACATAGAACCAGAGGTATCTACGATAGCCATACCATTAAAGGTCTTGCCATTGAAATAATCAGCCAGATTATCCCAATACTTGTTAATCATCAGACGATCAGTATCATCCAATGTAACAGTAGAACCCCAGCTACGTCTCATACGATTCAGAGCCTTATCGACAACCTCGTAGGGATACAGAGCCTTGGCATTTACCTTAGTGGTAGTATCCTTGGCGAAATCCTCATAGGTGCGGGCACCATTCTTCTCGCGTTCAATGTCATGACGAGCGAACGCATTCTTATAAATCAGACCAGCACGAGAAGGAATCTTGTCAAACTCAATCTCGTCCCAACGATTTTCAGACATGAGACGCTCAACGATATTGATGCGAGCACGCAGGATAGACAGGGTCTTGCGGTACTGGCGAGAAGTCATACCCATATAGGTCTTGGTGATATGAGCCAGCTTACGAGACTCCGCAGAACTAGTATTCTCAGACTTCAGCCACTTACCCAACAGGGAAGGAGTCTTGCACTGAACATCCAGAGCCAACTGGCCCTTAATGAACTCAAATGCGTCCTTCTCCAGAGGAGTATCAACGAACACATACAGGTCATCCCAACGGCCATACTCAGGGATATGCTGAATCATATCGCGAATCGCATCCGCATTGTACTTAGCCATGTACTTCATAACAGTGCGGAAGAAACGACGCTCACCCTGACCTCCGCGCACATCACGCAGATAGAACAGACACTTCATAGCATATACAGGGTTCTCCTTATATGCCTTCTGGAACATCAGAATAACGTCCTCGTCAGAGCGAGTACGCATAGCGCCACCCAGCGCGAACATATCATACAGGTCAGTACCAGTAGACTTGTGAGTTAGCGCACCATTCTCAGTGTAGGTGAAATTGGTAGCGTTCTTCATAGCGTTCAGAAAATCACTCATAGTTTTATTCTCCTTTTTCTCTTTGACTCCTCTTGGACAAGAGGAAATTTATAACATCTTTAACTTTCTATAAATATTATATTATATTTTTTTTAAAAAATCAAATAAGAATTTATTTAATTAGTTCTTCAATAATTAAATCCTTCGGTAAAAAATTTTTACATAGATAACAACTACCAAATGATACACCGTCTTGTGTTTTGGTCATCGCTTCATCTTTGTAGTAGTTAATTCTCTTATCAAACCCTAAATATTGAATATCTTGTAAATAGGGAAAACGAGCTTGTCCTTGTAGCGAAGGAATAGGCAAGAGCATCGCATAAGGTTTATTTAATTCATACAATCTTTTCAAAATATCATCTTTCTGAGAAAATGGTGGATTAGAAATAATTATATCATAATTATCTGGCTCATAATAGAAAAAATTTTTATCTTCATCAATATGAGTATAAATAATTTTCACATAAGGAAGAGTAGATAATGTTTTGACATAATAACTGAATTCTTTATCAAATGGACACCAAATAGTTAGAGGATTATTTTGATTAAAATTATGCTTCTAAGCATATAATGCGATATATTTTAGTAGAGGTCTAACCGCATACTCAGGGGTAAATACTTCATCAGAGGCTTTATCTGTTTTAGCGGTGAGATAACCTTTATTTAAGGGCATATTTTTATTCCTTATTTTTTAATTCTGTATAGTAACTTACAAAATCTCCTTTACCAAACCCAGGTGTTGTTGTATTTCGTTCAGCCAAAGCATTAAAATCCATATTTAAAATAATACATTCAGCTTCTGAAGTTAAGGGTTTGATAAAGAAAAATTGTTGTTTTGTGGCTCCTGTCATATTAGCTTTTATAGTAGAATAGTCTTTTCTTGTAAATAATTGATTATAATCATGATATCCTTGTCTATATGTGGCATATACCCAATCTTCATCTACATATTTAACTGCTTCTGGGGTAGCATTATATTGCCAAATTTGAAAATCAGAGTGAGAAATAGGAGGCTGTTTAGTTAATCGTAAATTTCGACCATCATCATAAACTGAATCTTTTTTCACCCAAATTTGAAAAACTGTTCGAACACTATAAGGAGTTCCATTAACAAAAAAAGATTCAGATTTTAGATATAAAAAATTATGTAATGCGAAATTAGAAGATAAACATTTTTGAACACTCCATTTCATAAATGAAACAGGAACTATAAAAGCAATTACATTAGACATTTCTGCAGCTTTATTAAAAAATTGAATAGCTAAAGCTGAACGCTTGCCAAAAGGTGGATTACCAATAGTAATAAAATCAGTTTTGTCAGTATTGTAAGATAAATAATCTTGTTGAATAATTTTATCATTTTCTGGGGCAATGTCTAAAGCTACATAATTAGGTAAAAATTCTAAAAATGCTCCATTGCCAGCACTTGGTTCTAAATATGTAACAGTATTATTTATATTTAATTTAGATTGTAAAAAATCATAACACTGTTTAGCAACAGTTGGCTATGTATAAAATTTATCTAAACCCGGCATATTATTCCTCCAAAAAAATTCGAATAGTAGGATTATTTAAACCAATACCATTTTGCCAACTAATTGCGATACGGATATTACCGATAACTAATCCTTTATCAGTAATCCGGATATTGGTTGAAATATTATTAATAAAATGTTTTAAATCAATTTCATATACTTTATTTTTCGCATAATTTAAAACAATTAATCTATCAGGGGCAGTCTTTTTACTAGTAGTAGTATTTTTATTCATCATATCTGAAATAAATTCATAAATTTTTTCAGAGTGATTGGAAAAATAATTAGCAATATCTGTGATAAAAATATGACGAACTGCTTCATCTACTGGAACAATTTCATTTTTCCAGAGTTGTTCATAATTATGACGAATAAAAGAAGAATTGGTTTGACTTACAGGAGAATTATTTTTACGATTTGGACTGATACCTTTATCTTTAAAATTTTTCTCGATGGCATCATAAAGACCATATTTTTCCATATAATCTTTAAAATTAAATCCATATTTTGTAAAATAATAAATAGAAGTATTAAAATAAGTGCCCGTGCCAGCACTCACACTTTTAATTTCAATTACTTCCCCATTATCTAAAAGAATATCGCCTGATTCGCTAGCAGTATGGTTGCCTAAATAAGTCGCTTTGTGTTGACCTAAAAAATCAGAAATTAGTCGCGCTTCATTGAATAACTGAGAGCGTTCGTTGTCTGTAAAATCATAATCTTCATGATATTCTACTGCTTCATTATTTAATTGTGCGACTACACAACATTCACGATATTTACCATAATATTGATTATCAGCACGACTATTAGAAGGCATATCATTTTCTCCTTTTTAACTTTATAAATATATTATAATATATTTTTTATTAAAAATCAAATAAGGGATAGTATTTCTACTATCCCTATCTTTTTTATTTATTGGAGGTAGAGGTCGGAGTCGAACCGACAGGCACCAGCTTTGCAGGCTGTTCTCTAACCATTGGAGTTCCCTACCATGGTGGAGGGCCCGATATTATAGTGGGCGGGCCTCCCGTTGCCCCACTCCATATATCTAATTAGGGAAGATATGCACAACCCTTAATCTTTTTCAAGATTGATAGACCTTCTTACCGTTATCAACGTTGATATATGAATTGTCGTCTCAAATTTTCTAAATTGAAAGGGATTAGGTGCCGTATTCACCTATGGTGCCCCGTCGGGGATTTGAACCCCGGACCAATAGCTTAAAAGGCTACTGCTCTACCGGCTGAGCTAACGGAGCGAATCGCTGGAAAAAATTTACCAAAACTGGAAAAAAATTGGAAATGCGCGCTGTAAAAAAAACAAGGCACTTTGATGTAAAAATTTGTAGCATTAATTATAATATCATCTAATAATAATTGCTGTTTGTGCCTTTACCTAATTCAATAAATAACCTGTCGCTCTTCATCGCCCTCGAATGTTTTGTCGATAATCGCCACATTCCTACCAGCTATGACCTCCTAAGAGAACAAGTAAAAAAAGACTCACTGAACGTTATCGTTCTCAAATTAACGATGGTAATTTTCGAGAGCCCCATCATCGCATTTACACTTAGATAATTCTTCATGAGCCGTAAATAGAGCTATTAATATAGCATCATCCTTTTTTAGTAGAAATAACTTTCTAATAAAAATTTGCTGCACGGCTCTCAGTATTATATGAACAATCCCATTAAAGGGAATGGAGCAAGTAAAGGGAATCGAACCCTCATCCTCTGGTTGGAAGCCAGATATATTAGCCATTATACTATACCTGCATTTATAGCATTTTCTTTATGAAGTTGAAAATGCCAAACAGTCTTACCTTTGGGGATAGGGATTTAAAGAAAAGGCTTGAAAGTTCTTTAACTTTCTATATATATTATACAAAAATTTTTTGAAAATGTCAAATTATTTGTTTTTATAATATTTACGATATTCCTTACGAGTCTGTTCTCGTGTAGGATACGGTTCATGCCAGCCATTAATCTGACGTGAATACCATTGATCTATCATAAACTTATAATAAGTTTCAAAATCAGGAGCAATAGTATAAAAATCACAAATATTCCACGATTGATATGCTTTGCGATATGATTTATAATTCAGTCTATCATCAGAATTTTTCAAACGCTGTCTAACAACTCGATTAGCATAGCGTTTCAAATCTTTGGATTTTTTGTCTCCACAATAAGGGGTTTTCTTATACGAACGAGAAATAATAATCACTCCTTTATTATGATAAATGGTGCCGCTGACCGGACTTGAACCGGTACGACTTTAGGGTCGGCAGATTTTAAGTCTGCTGTGTCTGCCATTCCACCACAGCGGCATATAACAAGGCTCAATATATGTAAGAAAAATTTTTCAAGCAATTTTCCAGATTATTTGTAAAAATTTTGCTGCATGAGCCTTTACTCATTTTCTATATATATTATATTATATTTTTTTAAATTTGTCAAACAAGACTCTTTTTGTTTGGTTCCACCGCGTTTGACCACTTCGCTACCGACCCATATGGTGGGCCAGGGTAGATTCGAACTACCGAACCAGTTAAGGAGTGGATTTACTATCCAGTTTTTGCTGTTCAAGTCTTTATATATATATTATATATTATTTTTTAATAAAAATCAAATATTTTCTTTCAAATCAGCGCACATTGCTTCAATTTTAATCAAATCAGATTTTTTCCAGTTAATTGACCGATTATAATTTTTAGCGATTCTGCGATGACCTTTATTCCGAGTTTTTGCAGAACACCAAGGGCATGAGCAATGAATTTTATTTTTTGAATATTGATGGAGATTATTATAATAATCGGGATTCTCGCTCCAACAATAAACATTTCGTATGATTTGACGTTTTCTTAATGCTTTTCTCTTGGACACATCACGATTATAGGCTCTTGATAATGGTTTATTTTCCATAATCTTTCTCCTATCTTTATTTTCTATATATATTATATTATATTTTTTTGAAAATGTCAATTTTTTATTATTGGCCTAAGATATTTAAATCATTTATATTTTTTTTTAAATCTATAAAAGATATAAAGGAGTTGTTAAATAAATGGCTATTAAGAAAGTTGTAGGATTATAGAATTTAAAAGATTTTTATAATGAATTAAAAAATGTATTTGTTCTTAATCCAAAAGATGAAGGAAAAACATTTTTATGGACTACTTCAAATAGTTCTGAAGGATATAGTAAAGATGAAGTTGATATTAAATTAAAAAATTTAACTATTAATGGTGAAAATAATTCTAAAAATTTTAATGATTATTTTCTTAATTAGACTTATAAATTTGGAACTACTGCATTTAATCGAGATCAATATAATTTTTATTATTTAGATGAGAATAATGAATATCGTATAGCTACAGATGATTTAATTACAAAATGGAGCCAAGAAGGGACTTTAGCAGATAAAACATTTTATTTTAATGATATTGCTAGTCGGACTCTTACTCCTACAATGGTAATAAATAATGTTTTATCTACAGTAAGCAATAGTTTAGATTTAATAGTAGGATCTAAAATGATGGTTCCATATAATTGGCAATCAAATTCTGACGGCAGTTTTGCTTTATTAGAAAAAACATATCCAGATTATTTTACATATTATCGTGAAATTACTGATAATGATACTTTAGAAAATGTTTTATATAATCAATATAAGAAAATTGATTCTAACACTGAAGCTGAAACTCTTGGGGCAACTACAAAAATTTATACTTAGCGTCCATCTATTGATGAAGTAGATACAATTGTAGATAAAAAATTATTGAATATTATAAATACAAATCCTAATTTTTTATCTAAAGGCGATTTAATTAGCATGGACTTAGACGGGAATGGTAGTAAACAGTATCGAGTATTAAAAATGGATGGTAATATTGCGGAATGTATAGCCATGTATGCGTATAATACTTCAACAATTTTTGGTTCTTCTCAAACATATGCTGCATCTACATTGGATGTGTTACTAAACACTACATTTTACAACACTTTAACAACTACTGCAAAGTCTGCAATAATGGAAAAAAATATTATTCAATATGGTTATGATATCAATCAAAGTATATACAATTCTGAAACTCATTGTTCATATGCTGACTATTCTACTAAAACTGAATATAACGTAGTTGGTAATAGATATATTTATGCTTTAGATGTTGAAGATATTGAAATGTATTTTGGTGGAACCGGAGGAACCGCAAGTAATAATAGTTCAGGCATATTCAATATGTCTATGATAAGGAAACTTTTTGCAAATACTACCGGGACCGAATTAGTAAATTTGAATATATTACTTAGATCATCGGTACCTAGCTCTTCTCTGAAGCACATTTGGTATTGCACTGATTATATAAAGTATGGTCCGTGCTCTGATGTTTATGAAGTACGTCCAGCTTTTACTATTGACCTCAGTAAAATTTCATTTACTAAAATTAATTAAAATAAAAAAAAATGGTGTATATCAAAATTGATATACACCATTTTTTTTATTTATTTAAATGCACATAATGTTTCTTTTTTATTTTAAATTTATAATTACGAGCAATCATTTCAAATACTTGTTTAATTAAATTCTATAATTCTAAATCATTTGAAAATTCTACTTTAATAGCTATTAACTTTTCAAAATTAATAGTATTATAATTGTTAATATTTGTTAAATCAGTTTTTAAACAATGATTTACATATTTATAAGCTTCTTGCTAATTTTCAATACCATAACAAATATTGAATTGTTCCATATTGTTTAAACAATTTGTATGTTGATTTAATAAATCCATAATACTTACTCCTTATTATCTATAGAATTTATTAAATTTATTAAATAATTATATCCTGCTAATGGCAAATCATCTTTTATATCATCTAAATATTCAAATAATCCCATATTATAATATTTTTGTATTAAGAAATTAAATTTTGATTTATACATTTCACACACTTCTTTAGTTGGAATAAATGGATTTTTATAATTTTCATATGAATTACCTAAACAAAATCCAGGACATAACATTAAATATTCACAATTTTCACAATGAGGCAAATTTGATTTTTTTAAATGAGTATAAGCAATAAATAATTCTAAGCGCTTTATATCAAATGAAGAAATTTCATCATTTTCAATATTATATTTTCCTAAAACTAATTCTTCATATCCTTGTCGATGACATGCTATTACAGCTAAATCTCCAGCTCTAATTGTTAAACAGTTATGATTTACACTACAATTAATACTATCCTAATTATTATAACTATTAGTTAAATTTAATCCAATATTATGATAATTAGGATATAAATTATTATATTTGTTAGGTAATTTTACTAAATATTTAAGAAATTCTTTTTTATCTTCATGAAAGTCATTTTTAAATTGATAATCAATCTAATAATTAAGAAATTTTAATAAATTAATAATAGATTTATCATCCCAAGTTTCATCACGCACTTCTAACATCATTAAGGTTTCAGGAAGACCTTTTAACATTTCAGTTCGCCACCAAGTATAATTATCAATCCATTTATCTATATTTAATGAACTAACCATTGGATGAAATCTATAATCATTTATTTTAAAAAATTCTTTACAAATTAGATAAAAATTATCATCACAAGAAGTGCGATCATTGTCGCAATATTTACCATCAATACTTCCTGAAATAAAAATAGGAATATTTAAATCATTTTTTATTTTATTAATCCATGTTTGAATTGTTGATGTTATTTCTTCATTTTTTAAAAATTGCAAATTAGAAGGAATTATAATTTCCTTTGGTCGATAATCACTTGCTTTAAATATTTTATATGTAATTTCAAAAATACTATTACAAAAATTTTTTTTATCTAACCATTCAGCGCTAAATAAACTAATTCCATTTGTAAAATGATTTCTTATATACCATTTTAATATTAATTCATAATTATGTAAAATTAAATCAGGAGAAGAATATTCTTGAGGATATAATAATTTATCATATTTATGTAAATAACAATATTTACACTAAGCACTACAATGTCCTAATAAAAATATTTCTAAATCTTTTTTACCTTCTCTAAATGGTTTATAATAAATTCTTTCTAACATCATATTAGCTACTTGGTTATTCTAATCTAAATAAGTTTTAATCATAATATCCACCTTTTAATCTATACTCAATTAAATGATTATCATATAAATATTCTATTGTTCCATTTAAAAATAATCTAAATGTAGTAATATTAGGTAAAAATACATTCATTGTAGTATTTATATTTTCTCTAGAGCAATTTATCACTCCTGGAATTGCTAATAAATGATTAATTAATAATTCTTCATCATAATAATATTTTTTAGGAATTTGTCCTGCAAGAGCTAATTCTTTACACATTTCTACCATAAAATGTAAATAAGTCATTTCTGTATTACGATAGCCAGTTCTTACAGCCCAGTTATAATTATTTAATTCATCCTCAGAAGCAGTTAATGGATTAATTGAATTGGTATGATGAATTAAACTGGAATAATATCTATCTTTATCTCCCATATCTAAACACTCTTGTCTATAATCTGGATCTGATTCGATATATGATGAACTACATTCAACCTAACGTCCATCTGGTAAAAATGTTAATGCAGTTTTTTGTTCACAACATTCTGCATTATTATATTGCCAATCCCCAACAAAATTAAATGATGTTATTCCATTATAAAAATCAGTGTCTGAAGTAAAATAAGTATTATATTGAGGGAATTCATTGGCTCTAACATATTCCCATAGTCTAATAATTTTGCAAAAATTAAGACCGTCTTCAACTGTTGCTTCATAAGGATAAGAATAGCCAGGTAAAATAAAACGTTTTTGAACAAATAATGATGCGCTAATACACATTTGTTCAATTTGTTTTAAAAAATTATCCATATAAGCCATATAGTCTTTCATCTTATCATATTGACAAAAATCATTTAAATATATTTTTTTATCAACTACAGCATTTATGACTAAATATAATTCAATATTACTTAATTTTGTAGTATTGCATAAATCTGTAAATAATTTATAATTTTTTAAATATAAATCCCAGCCATTATGTCCTGCATCGCTAATTGGACCAGGAGGGCCATCTATTGAGCACTAATTATTAATTATAATTTTTCTTGGAGCTATATTATTTAATTTTTTAATAAAATTAAAATATTTTTCTATATTTATAGTCCAATTAGTTGAAATAGAAAAACGTTCTAAATTTGGAAAATATTTAAAAAATTCTAATAAATTTTCTTGAATTAAATCAATATGTAATAATGTTTCTCCACCCCAAAAATTTACTTGAGTAATTTGATTTGGGTCTTCTCCTAAAATCTTAAGAGCATTATAAACATTTTTTAAATAAGTTTTTTCTTTCCAAGCTTGAATAATTATCTAATCATATCTATTTAATGCTTCATGCTTATGCAAAAAACAAAAACTACAATTTAAATTACACTAAGATGAAGTTAATACACTAATTGTTTTTGCTTGCATTAATAAATCTCCTTTTTAACCTCGATTATATCCATAAGGAGTCCATGTTCCGCTATCTTCACTACCCTATTTAGGACAATTGTAGCTATCTTTATAAGGTCCACAATAACTAGTACAATCAGATTCTGTATGGCTCGCGCAACTACCATTAGTTCCATACCAAGGCGAATAGCCATTTCCACTACCCCCACTACCGCCTCCTGAACTCGGGGTATAACCACAAGGGGTATAACTATCATAAGCATTATCTGCATTGTGAGCACAGATTTCTTCTAAATATCGAATATTATTACTAATTAAATTATACTAATTTTTTTTAATAAACTAATTAAAATTAATATTTTCGTTATTCATTGTCGTATTTAATGTTTTATCATACTAAGTACCATAAACACCTTTACGATTACTAGTAACTGCTGATTGTAAATATGGAATATTTTTAATTAAATTGTCTATTGCAGCATGAATATTTTTTAATGAATCTAAATCATATAAAAAAACTTCTTCAGGAATCTATTCATCTTTTTTAATATAACTAGAACCATAATCTTTAAAATAATCATCTGATAGTGCATTTTTAGAAGGGACTCTTTTATCATATGTAACATGCAATTGTTTAATTGCATCAAGTCGTGTATAAAAATCTTTTAATAAATCATATAAAATTTTATCTTCATTATTTACACCATCAGATAAATTCTATACAGTTTTTGCTGGTGGATTTTCTTCACAAGCATAGCGCTAGGTATTACGACAACCCATAAAATACCTCCTTTTATAATTATTATAACAAAAAATTTTAGAATTGTAAAATTTTAATATCTAATAATTATAAAAATTTTATGAGATATTTTATTTTAATATACCCAAATAAAAAAAATAAGAGAGGTTTCCCTCTCTTAGTCTGGCGCCGGGGGTGGGATTCGAACCCACGGGAGTAATTAGCTCACACAAGTTTTCAAGACTAGGCGCTTATGACCGCTTGCGCACCCCGGCATATGGGGTATTAAACCCCGTTTATATTACATTTCTTGTTCAAGACAAACAACTTCATTCTTCGCGAACTCAGCGTCTCTGGACGCATCATTGAAATAAGTCCGCATACGCTTGTAATAGGCCTCAGCTGCATCCAACTGACGAAGCGCATCGCCCATCTTCTTCTCTGCGCGCTTCACACGCTTATCAGCCACCTTGGCATTACACCGAGCTGCCGCGAGCTTCTTACCATTATCCTCAGAGAAATTATCACGAGGATCGCACTTGGCATAACCCTTTACAGTTCTACCAGCATAGGTAGAAACCGCAGAAACCGTCTTCTTACCATTCTTGTCATAATAAGTAAAATACTTATACTTATCCAGAGAATACTTCATAATAATACACCTTTTTCTCAAAAAAATAGCGAATGAGGGTCATACCACTCGCTTATAGGCCCATATTAATTTATATACCGCACTAAATCTCTAATAGAGCAAGTTAGCTAAACTTATGACCACGGCCATCCGTGCGGATATTATGGAGCCGGATGACGGATTCGAACCCCCGACCTATCGCTTACAAGGCGATTGCACTACCACTGTGCTAATCCGGCATTTATATTAAAATTTTTTAAAACCATTTTTGATTTGGATTTTCAATTCTTACGCTCGCCCTCGCCCGGACCAGCCATAAACAAAAAATCCCTGTTATTAATAATGTCATTGCTTACTTCATAACCACTAAAGCGCACCTTGTGTTATGCTACCTACCTGTTAACCATCAGCTACTTCACTATTAATAACAGAAAAATTCTGCCCAATAAAACTTATGTATTATGTTTGGCAGGTGAATAGGACACCTTACACTCATTTTATTGACAAATCATTAACTTACTCCAAACAGCTAATAATCATTAAACTATACCCTATAACTCACCTTGTCATTTCGACACAAGGGCCCGCCCTCGCTATTATAACTTTATGCTTGGGAACTCATAGGTAATCAAATATCCAACACACGCTCTCGGTGTATTGCCACTTGATGGGATTTCACCTTTATAACCTACTGGTGGGCCGGGGTGGGCTCGAACCACCGCTGTCCAGAGGAACCGGATTTACAGTCCGGGGCGATACCAACTACGCTCTACCGACCCAAATATTCGATTTTGTTTAAGGTAAATCGAGAACCTTGATGGTGTGTCTCTCGACCAAAAATCTACCTCGCGACCGCAGACTACTCTTTAAATGATGGGCACTTCGAACCCTACATTCCATCTAGCGAAGACTTATCAATGGTTTGTATACATATTGCTCCGCTTCTGGCACCGGCTCTCGGATTCGAACCGAGTCGACCTGATTTAGAGTCAGGCGGGCTACCATTACTCCAAGCCGGAATGTCTGACAAGGCTCGAATAAATAACCTAATTAAATCATCTATTACACAAGTGTTTGCTGAACAAGCCTTTAATTTATATATTTATTATACAATAAATTTTTTAAAATGTCAAATTACTTCATATTACGCAATTTGCGCGCGGCCTTACGAATCAGGTTAGCATTGACAACCTCACCCTTAGCCTTCAGTTTTGCGATACGATACTCATAATGAGCCTTAGTGCGAAAATTCATATTACTCTCCTTATCTAAAACCTACTTTATCATACATTGGAGCATAACTCTTAATATGCTTATGAGTTAAAACACCTAATAGTTTCTCATTTCCGTCTATCTCTTGGATATAGATTTGAGAACTATCTTTAGAAACAGCAGAACGACCTCGCGGGTAGGTTAAGGATTTAGCACATTTTTCTAATTGATTCATATCAATTGTGCTAATTTCCATTCGACCGCGGCTACCAATAATTGTAAAAACAGGTAAACCATTTTTCAATTTAGGTTTCGCATCAAAAATTTTACCGCACCAATTCATATGATACTCTTCGTGAATATCAGTAATAATTAGATGGGTTTTTACCGCGACTTCTTCCATTCTTTTACCTCTGTTTAAATGAATTAAAAAAATTCATTACATCATCATTCATTTCCATCGTGTTAATATCTTCACTCCGAGGAGCAGGTTTTGATTGATGATATGGATTTTGTTCTTTCCAACAGCTTAGAAAATGTTTAGCCACACCTTCTTCTGTTGAAAATCCTCTATTACAAGTTGGACAAATATACATTATTTTCCTCACTTATTTCTGGTCCGGAGTAGGTTATCTGCGTCATCTAGACCTATTTTTTCAATCCTCATATATTTGTTCAGAATAGCAAGTTCCTAATTAAATATATGATTTAGCAGAACTCCGGTGGCACGGCCGGCTGGACTCGAACCAGCAGATACAGGAGTCAGGGCGAGAAAATGAGACTTGCACTCATACTACCAATCATTCCGGTTGGCGTCCTACTAACAGAACTTACACTATGCTACTTAACCCATCACATAATATAACCCATTTAAACGATTTCTCGAAAGTCCTGTGCCTTACCTATTTGGCGACGACCGTATATTAAATTGTTGCGTCTATTGGCTCTCCCGATTCTCCAAACCAAAATTTCTCTCTATAAAACCGTATCATTTTATTTTATGGCATGACTAAGAGATATAGTTAATTTATTTATCGTACTTTTACTATCATAGACGCGGAAACGAAATTTCGGACATTTTAATATTCTTGAACTAAATTTCGTTAAGCGCAAGACCCCAAATATGAATAAATTGATTATTAGTCAATCGCGTAAACCATTTCCGCCATAAACGCTAGTGCATTCAACAGGATTCGAACCTGTAATTCTTCATTAGAAGAGTTTGCTGTAAGGGTCTTTATATTAAATTATATCTTCATCTTCGGGGTCATAAATCTCAACCCCAAAATAAATAACAGCATCATTGGGAGTTCTTGTCATTCGTTGAATGAATTGAAGTTCAAGAATCCCATTATTACATTCCTCAATATTTTGTCTTAATTCTTTGTTTGACTGTTGAATTTGACCATAAATATTGATAAAATCATCTTTTGAACATAAACGATATTGAACAGCGACTTGTTCATCATTATCACGCATCATTCCTTGGTAGGAATCTCTTGACATTATTAAATTTTCAATAGCATTTACTATTTTTGATTCAGTTAGTCGCCTAATTTGCTCGTAAGGAGCGGAATCAAATGCCTTATAAATCACATGATTACGAGAATAACTCGCAATTTGCTGATACCGGTCTTCGCCAGTTCTAATGAAAAAATTCAGATATTGAGACATTTCCATCTACTCCTTTATTGGAAACCATTCATTTGCGACTTTATTAAAACGCTCTACTGATTCAAAATATTTATTAATTGTCTAATTATGATGTTTTACATCTTTTAACATTTGATTTAATCTTAATTGATTATCAACGTCATAAGAGTTTTCTAACATAAGTTTATTAATAAGCATATGGTGGGCGATAACGGACTCGAACCGCTGACCCTCTGAATGTAAGTCAGATGCGCTACCAGCTGCGCCAATCGCCCATATAGCAGACTATTATTTTAGGGTCTGCCAGCCATCATAAAATAAGGGGTTGCTGGTGCGGAATATTGGATTTGAACCAATGACCCATACTCATTAGGTATGTGCTTTACCAAACTAAGCTAATCCTGCATATAGCGGAGTCAAAAACTACCTCTCCGCATTGTGGCTACAAACCCACGGTTTATAGTATGTAGGAAGTATTAACATAAAACGATATCAAATGCAAAAGCAAATGGCATCCCGTCGAGGATTCGAACCCCGATTATGTGGTCCGTAGCCACAGGTCTTATCCATTGGACTAACGGGACTTAGTTATACTTAGAAACGGGGAACAGAATTCCGCCCTTTTCCATTTCCTTACGAGAAATATACTGAACATCGCCCACAGTGCCATTCTTGATAGGAGCAAGGAAAATCACTTCATCGGTCTTATCACCGTAGTGAAACGCATTGCCCACAACCTTATAAACATTGTTATCAAGGTCAGCATAACGAGAACCAAAATTAATTTCCATTTTTTAAATCCCTTTCTTAATTTTCTATATATATTATAATATATTTTTTATAAAAAATCAATTAAAGATTT
>ERZ857629.1425-NODE-1425-length-26317-cov-3.088874_pt1 | contig 26317 bp, 20 predicted proteins | sample MGYA00519700_ERZ857629 | MGnify/ENA primary metagenome ERZ857629 (study PRJEB31778, sample SAMEA3449351) | human gut metagenome | biome: human gut; feature: human-associated habitat; material: faeces | place: United Kingdom | collected 2010/2012 ...
CGATTCTGAGTGTCCTTCTCAGGTGGTGTTCCACCGAATAGGCAATGACAGCCGAGGGGTCTTTGTATGTCGCCCAAACCGTGTTCCCGAAAATGGCAAGCCCCGACGGAGCCTGATCCTTATAGAGCATATGACCGCTCCATTCGACATTTCCGTCCTTGCCGTATATGCTGGCACTGCCGTTTTTAAGCACGATCAGAGCGCGGAAATCCGAAAGAATTACCGCCTTGCAGGAAATGAATTCGTTGGGATCGCTTTCAAACTTTTCAAAAATGTTTCCAAACTTGCCAAGCAAAAAGACACTTCTCGTCACCGGCGATACTGCCCCCGTAGAGCAGTCGTACATACGGTAGACAACCGAGGTTTTTCCTTCATATTCGTCCTGCTTGGCGACAAAAACAAGGCTGTTTTGGTTTCTGACCATCTGAAGTGTTCCCTGTTCGTATATTTGTTTCATAAGAGCACCTCAAATCAGTTTATTTTGTAGCAAAGGGTCATAAGACTATCACCAAGATGGACATTTTCCACCGCAACGCCGGGATGATTAAGAGCAACATCATAATGGCTGAAGTTCCAGAATGCCTTTATTCCCAGCTTTATGAGAAGGGGAACAAGCTCTCTTGCACTTTCGGGAGGAATGCAAAGCACCGCCATTTCGGGAAGGTTTTCTTTGCAGAATTCGTCCAGTCCGTTGATGTGTCGAACGGGTATTCCTTTTATCATCTGTCCGGTCAGCGATTCTTTGCGGTCAAAGATTCCGATGAGAGAAAAGCCCTTGTTTTCAAAGGTTATCTGATTTGAAACAAGCCGTCCGAGGTTTCCGGCGCCGAGGATTATGGCCTTGTGGCCGCTGTGTACCCCGAGAATTGAGCCGATTTCCCTATGAAGCTGTTCAACGTTATAACCGTATCCCTGCTGTCCGAAACCGCCGAAGCAGTTGAAATCCTGCCTTATCTGGGAGGCGGTCAGGCCCATTCTTTGTGAAAGCTCTTTGGAGGAAATGCGTATTATTCCGTTGGCTTTAAGCTCTCCGAGAAATCTGTAATATCTCGGCAGCCTTTTTATGACCGAAAAGGAAATTGCATCGTTTTTCATTCTATCACCGATTTAGATTTATTATGATTTTTTGTGCTGCGCCGGGCAGGAAAGCCGCTGCTTTTTTGCATCTTTTTCCCGCCTTTTGCAAATCACGAAATTTATTTGGTCAGATTTTTAACCGTCTCCATAACATAATCGCCGAACTCACTGCAGGTGCAGCCGGTGTCGCGGCCGGTTATACTGAGCTTTTTCTCTTCAAACATACAAATGTCGAGAGCGCGGGAAAGAAGATCGGCCTTGTCCTGCTTGCCGATGTGGGAAAGCAGCATTACTGCGGCTCTGAGCATAGAGCAGGGATCGGCATATTTATCGCGGCCTTCCTCCACCATACGGGGAGCCGAGCCGTGAATGGCTTCAAACATTGCATAGCGCTTGCCGATATTTCCGCTGCCGGCGGTGCCTACGCCGCCCTGGAACTCTGCTGCCTCATCGGTGATTATGTCGCCGTAGAGGTTGGGGAGAATGAAAACCTTGAAATCGGTGCGGCGCTTTTTGTCGATGAGCTTGGCGGTGGTTATGTCGATATACCAGTCGTCGGTTGTGATGTCGGGATATTCCTTGCCGATCTCCTTGCAGAGATTGAGGAATTTACCGTCGGTGGTTTTGATGACGTTGGCCTTGGTGATGACCGACACCCGATCCTTATGGTTCTTCTTTGCATATTCATATGCAAGGCGGGCGATACGGTCGGTGCCCTGGGAGGTGGTGACCGTAAAGTCGACGGCCAAATCGTCGGTTACATTAACGCCCTTGGAGCCGAGTGTATATGCGCCCTCGGTGTTCTCACGGAAGAAGGTCCAGTCGATACCCTCTTCGGGAACCTTGACCGGACGGACGTTTGCGAAAAGATCAAGCTCTTTGCGCATTGCGACGTTCGCACTTTCGATGTTGGGCCATTTGTCACCCTGGCGGGGGGTAGTTGTGGGTCCCTTGAGGATGACGTGGCAGGCTTTAAGCTCGGCCAGCACATCGTCGGGAATGGCCTTCATAACCTCTGCGCGGTGCTCAATGGTCAGACCGTCTATTTCCTTGAACTCGACCTTTCCGGCCTCCACATCGTCTGCGAGGAGGAATTTAAGCACTCTCTCGGCCTCTTTGGTGATGACCGGGCCGATTCCGTCTCCGCCGCAAACGCCGATTATAAGCTTATCAAGAGAGTCATAGTCGATAAAGTCTTTTTCGGCCTTCATTCTTTCGACGCGCTCGAGTTGTTCACGGATTACCGCCTCGAATTTTTCGGCGGCCTGTTTTATCATTGCTTCATTCATAATTTTCACCCTTACATTTATGATAATTCCTGTGCTGCGCCTTTTGGCGGCATTCAGCATTTGTTTGTTTTGTTTATTTGTACATTTTAAGCAGCCCGCCGGCCAAAATCATCTGCTTCTGGCGATCGGACAGGGGGCATTCAAGTTCAAATTCCTTACCGCTTGTTTCGTCCTTTAAAACAATCTTTCGGTCGTGCTCGATGGCGTCCTTAATGCCGCAAAGGGAAAGCTTGTCTCCCTGAGAAATGCTGTCGTAATCCTCGGGATTTTTGAAGGTCAGCGGGATGATACCGGCATTTATGAGATTGGCGCGGTGGATTCTCGCAAAGGATTTTACTATGACGGCGCGTATTCCGAGATAGAGAGGAACGAGGGCTGCGTGCTCGCGGGAGGAGCCTTGGCCGTAGTTTTCTCCGCCGACGACAAATCCGCCGCCGAGCTTTTTGCATCTTTCGGGAAATTCTTTGTCGCAAACTCCGAAGCAGAAATTCGAGAGATAGGGAATGTTTGAACGGTAGGGAAGAATTTTTGCGCCGGCCGGCATAATATGGTCGGTGGTAATGTTGTCGCCGACTTTGAGCACCACGTCGGCGGTGATGCTGTCCTCAAGGGCGTGAGAATCGGGGAAATCCTTGATGTTGGGTCCTTTTATAACCTCTACGCTGTCCATTTGATCTGCGGGAACGGGAGCATCTATCATATTGTCGTTTATAAGGAAGCTTTCGGGAAGCTCGATTTTCGGCATTTCTCCGAGGGTAGTGGGATCGGTAAGCACGCCGGTCAAAGCCGATACTGCGGCCGTCTCGGGGCTGACAAGGTATACCTTTGCATCGGCTGTACCGCTGCGTCCTTCAAAGTTGCGGTTGAAGGTGCGGAGCGAAACACCTGCAGAATTGGGCGACTGACCCATTCCGATGCAGGGACCGCAGGCACATTCGAGAATTCTTGCGCCCGCTGCAATAATGTCGGAAAGAGCGCCGTTTTGCGCCATCATATCAAGCACCTGACGGGAACCGGGGGAAATGGTCAGGCTGACGGTGGGGCATACCGTCTTTCCTTTGAGTATTTTTGCCACCTTCATCATATCCAGAAGAGAGGAATTTGTGCAGGAACCGATACATACCTGGTCGACCTTGATGGGGCCGATCTCGTCAACGGATTTTACGGCGTCGGGGGAGTGGGGGCAGGCTGCCGCAGGGCGAAGTGAGCTTAGATCAATGTCTACAATTCTTGAATACACAGCGTCGTCGTCGGCATATACGGGGGTGTAATCCTGCTCGCGGCCCTGGGCCTTCAAAAATGCTTTTGTCACCTCGTCGGAGGGGAATATGGATGTGGTGGCGCCAAGCTCGGCACCCATATTGGTTATGGTTGCGCGTTCGGGAACGGTCAGGGTCTTTACACCTTCGCCGCCGTATTCGATAACACGTCCCACGCCGCCTTTAACCGAAAGCAGACGGAGCACCTCAAGAATAATGTCCTTTGCGGCAACATAATCGCGAAGCTTGCCGGTCAGATTAACCTTTACCACCTCGGGCATATTTATGTGATATTCTCCGCCGCCCATGGCAACGGCAACATCCATTCCGCCTGCGCCCATGGCAAACATACCTATACCGCCGCCGGTGGGGGTGTGGCTGTCGGAGCCGATGAGGGTCTTTCCGGGGATGCCGAAACGCTCAAGATGCACCTGATGGCATATTCCGTTGCCCGGACGGGAATAGTAGATTCCGTGCTTTTTAGCCACCGTGCGGATGAAGCGGTGATCGTCGGCGTTTTCAAAGCCGTTTTGCAGTGTGTTATGATCAATGTAAGCCACCGAACGCTCGGTTTTGACTCTGGGTACACCCATGGCTTCAAATTCGAGATATGCCATTGTTCCGGTGGCGTCCTGGGTCAAGGTCTGGTCAATTTTAAGACCTATGTCGCTGCCCACCGTCATTTCTCCGCTGACAAGGTGAGCCGATATGATTTTTTCGGCAATGTTTTTTCCCATTAATATCAATCCTTCCGAAAATTTATTGAGTCCTTAGCTGCGCTGTCGGCAGTTTCAGTGAAATCGGATTTTTCCGCCGCGTGCAGTATCGGAAATTGTTCTTGAAAAGTAAATAATACAACAAAAAACAAGCACCTTTATTATCTAATAAATAAAGGCACTTGTCAATGTTTTTATCAAAATTATTTATGAAAATATCAATGTGATATACAAGAAAGTTTTAAATTTAACAATCTGTATTATCAACCGCATGAGGGAGCGGTCTCCGCCAAGGGTAAAGCCCTGCGCGGCAGCCGCTTCAAAAATGGAATTACAGACCGAGGTAGGAGGCGGGGTTGACCCTTGTGCCGTTTACATAAACCTCAAAATGCAGGTGATAGGCGGTGGCGCGTCCGGTTATGCCCACGGCGGCAATATACTGTCCTCTGGTTACGCTTTGACCCACATATGCCGAGGTTGAAGAGCAGTGGGCGTAAAGAGTGGCAAGGCCGTTGCCGTGGTCGATTTTGACATATTTACCCCAGCCCGAGTCGTATCCAACCTCGGTGACCGTTCCGGACTCCCCGGCGTAGATGGCGGTGCCGTTAGGTGCGCATATGTCTATGCCCTTGTGGCCTCGTCCGTCTCCGAAATAGGCCGAGATGTAAACTCCGCTTACATTGTCCAGCGGCCAGCAGAAGGCGGCGCTACCGAGGTTATCCGAAACGGGAGCAGAATTTGAAACGACAACCTCGGTGGTCTCCTGAGCCTTTTTGGTGCCGTATTCAACCACCTTTGCAATGGGTTCCTTGGTTACGGCCTCTCCGTAAAGGGTACGGGAAAGCTCAACGCCGTTTTCGGAATAGATGACATATTCAACCTGCTTTTCGCCCATTTCACCTTCCGATTTAATTCTGTATGTTCCTTCGGGAAGCTCGGAATTTTCCTCTTCTCTGTAATCATACATTATATATTCGGTTTTGATCTCGGTGCGGGTGACGGCATAGGTAAGCTTGCACATTACGCTGACATAATCGGGAGTGTCGCTTATTTCCTCGGTTTTATAAAGACCGCTTATATATTCGATGTAGTTTGAAAAGGGAACGATTTGCTCGTCCACGGTTACGGTGTAGTTTTCGGCAATGCGGGTGAGCAGTCTCTCGAGAGGCTCCTTGGTGGGACAAACGGCGGCAAGCTCACCGTCGATATATAGTCCCACGCCTTCGGAAAGGTTGGAAGAGGCCGAAATAATGCTGTTGCGTATGTCCGACACATCGGAAATGCTGTCGGAGGTTACATATTTGGCCTGGCAGCTGGTAATGTCGGAAATAGTGATGTCGCTGCTTACGGTTTTGGAATCAAGGGTGCTGAGAAGATCGTCAAGCTGGGCGCGGTCGGCTATGTAGCCGACGGTCTGTCCTTCGATGTCCACCTCGTATGCAAGGGTGTATCCCGAAAAAATCGAAAAGGCAGCAAAAAGCACGGCCGCCGAAAGGGCAAAGGGAACAGCCCCCTTGAAAAGTCGTTTAACATTGTTTTTGCCGCAACCGAATTTTTTTGAAATTTTCAAAATTATCACGGCTGCTTTTTCTTTTAAATTCACTGTAAATGTGCTCCTTAATTTGTTTGGTAACAAAAATGTAACACATTCATTATACACAAAAGTTACAAAATTGCAACCTTTTTTTGAATTTTCAGGTCAAAAAATTTTCAAAAAAGGAATCGACATTTACCGAAATCCCTTGAAAAGCAAGGAATTCAGGACATTTTTGAAGAATTTCTAAGGGACAAAAATTTTTAAAAATTCCTTCTAAAAACAGCTCCTTTGAAACCTTTTCGGGGAAAAGATCGGTATGAAAAAAGCAAAAATCCTTTTCGGATAAGGTAAATCCTTCAAAGGACTTTGGGGAAAGCACGGGAGTGGCGGAATTGGGCAAAATAAGCCCGTTTGTGCCAAAAGGGGCAAAGGCGACCGAAATGCTGCTGAGCTTGTCGGCTTTTTTTGGTCGGTCGCCGTATTTTAAAAAGCAGTATTCGGCGCAGGGGCCGTAAAGCTCAAAACGGTCGGTAGCCACAAATACATTGCAGAGAGAAATAAGCTCGGCCGCCGCTGCAACCGCCTTCGCTTCTTTGTCGATGAGAAGAATGTTGATTTTTCGTTTGTTTTGAACCTTCTTTAAAAAGTTAAGCAGCAGACGCGCCTTTATCTCGCAGGCCTCGTTTATAAAGTTTTCTCCTTCAAAAAGCTCTGTCGGAAAATTTTTCGAGGGAACAATGGACGCCCTCCTGTCCACCGTCGAGCAAAACATCTTTTTGAGTTTGGATTTGCGGGCTTTTGGAAAATATATTTCTAAATAAGAAATATCTTCTATAACCTTTTGAAAAACAAGCGGCTTTTTACGGTAAAAAATTGCCTTAAATAGGTTTTTTATGCCCTTTTTAGGACAAATAATATCTAAGTAAACCAGCATTTTAATCTCCCTGTTATTATTTTAACAAAAACACTTGAAAATCAGGCAAAAATATACTATACTGATGTGTGGCTGTGCAGACGGTCGTTTTTGTGTTGCACCGGATGGGTACAAAATGCCCTGAGAGGGGCTGATTTTAGGTCAAAACCCATTTGCCTCTGTCCGGCACAATATTCAATACATTAATAATTATAATTTGGAGGATATTTTTATGAACGCACTCAACAAAAAAACCATCGAAGACATTGATGTCAAGGGCAAGCGCGTGCTTGTACGCTGCGACTTCAACGTGCCCCTTAAGGACGGGGTCATCACCAACGACAAGAGAATTGTCGAAAGCCTTCCCACCATTAAATACATTCTCAACAATGGCGGCAGAGCTGTGCTTTGCTCTCATCTCGGCCGTCCCAAGGGAACCTTCAATATGGATTATTCTCTCGCTCCCGTGGCAAAGAGACTTTCCGAATTGCTCGGACAAGATGTAAAGCTTGCTTCCGATGTTGTGGGAGAGAGTGCAAAGAAGCTTTCGGCCGAGCTTAAAGACGGCGAAGCTATGCTCATCGAAAATGTGCGTTTCCACGCCGAAGAAGAAAAGAACGATCCCGAGTTTGCAAAGGAACTTGCTTCCCTTGCCGATATTTACTGCAACGATGCTTTCGGAACCGCCCACCGTGCCCACGCTTCCACAGCAGGCGTAGCTGCATATCTCCCCGCAGTTTGCGGATACCTCATCCAGAAGGAAATCAGCATTATGGGCGGCGCTCTTGAAAATCCCAAGCGTCCCTTTGTTGCAATTCTCGGCGGCGCCAAGGTTTCGGACAAGATAGGCGTTATAACCAACCTTCTCGATAAGGTTGATACCCTTATCATCGGCGGTGCTATGGCTTATACCTTCAAAAAGGCGGCCGGCGAATCCATCGGCACCTCCCTTTGCGAGGACGACAAGCTTGAGCTTGCCAACAACATTGTTAAACTTGCCAAGGAAAAGGGCGTTAACCTTCTCCTGCCCTTAGACAGCCGCTGCGGCGACAAATACGATCCCGACTGCAATATGGTCATCGCAAATGTTGAAGAGGGAATTCCCGACGGATATATGGGACTTGACATCGGCCCCCGCTCGGAGAAGCTTTTTGCCGATGCAGTTAAAGATGCCGGCACCGTAGTGTGGAACGGACCTATGGGCGTTTCCGAGTGGCCCCGTTTTGCCAACGGAACAATTGCCGTTGCAAAGGCTCTTGCCAATTCCGATGCTATTTCCATCATCGGCGGCGGCGATTCTGCGGCTGCAGTCGTAAAGCTCGGATTTGCTGATAAAATGACACACATTTCTACCGGCGGCGGTGCTTCTCTCGAGTTCCTCGAGGGCAAGGAGCTTCCCGGTATTGCCGCTCTTAACGATAAATAATTCTTTTAAGGAGTCCTTTTAAATGAATAAAAATCTCAGAAATGCCGTCATTGCCGGCAACTGGAAGATGAACAAAACTCCGGCCGAGGCCAAGGCTCTTATCGAGGAGGCAAAGCCCCTGCTTGAAAAGGCCGACTGCGGCGTTATTATGTGCGTTCCCTTTGTGGATCTTTGCACCGCTCTTGAGGCGACAAAGGGCACAAATATCAAGATCGGCGCTCAGAACTGCCATTTTGAAAAATCTGGTGCCTTTACCGGAGAAATCTCGGCTCCCATGCTTAAGGAAATGGGCGTTGAATATGTAATCCTCGGACACAGCGAGCGCCGCACCTATTTCGGCGACACCGACGAGACGGTTGCAAAGCGCCTTAAAGCCGCCCTCGAAAACGGCCTTAAAGGAATACTTTGCGTCGGCGAATATAAGGAACAGCGGGAACAGGGCATTACCGCAGAGCTTGTGGCGATGCAGGTCAAAATCGCTCTTGGTGGACTTTCGGCAGAACAGGTCAAAAATGTTATCATTGCTTATGAGCCTATCTGGGCAATCGGTGCCGGCCTTACCGCCACCGCCGATCAGGCCGACGAGGTCTGTAAGATAATCCGCGATACGGTTGCCGGACTTTACGGCAGGGAAATTGCCGACGGTATGACCATTCAGTACGGCGGATCCATGAACGCTAAAAATGCTGCCGAGCTTCTTTCTAAGGAAAATGTCGACGGCGGACTTATCGGCGGAGCTTCCCTTAAAGCTCCCGACTTTGCAGCTATTGTTGAAGCCGCTTCAAAGTAAAGAGGTGCACACTATGAAAAAACCTGTTGTTTTAACAATAATGGACGGTTTCGGAATAAATCCCAACCATAAAAACAATGCCATCTATTCGGCCAATACCCCTAATCTCGACAAATTTGTCGAAATGTATCCCCACACTCAGATCGGTGCATCGGGCATGGATGTCGGCCTTCCCGACGGACAGATGGGCAACAGCGAGGTAGGACATACCAACATCGGCGCAGGCCGCGTTGTTTATCAGGAGCTTACCCGTATAACCAAATCGATTTCCGACGGCGATTTCTTTGAAAATCCCGTGCTCGTGGGCGCAATGGACAACTGCATCGAAAAGGGTACAACCCTTCATCTTGCCGGCCTTCTTTCGGACGGCGGCGTGCACAGCCATAACACCCATCTTTGGGGACTGCTTGAGCTTGCCAAGAAAAAGGGCGTTAAAAATGTGTGCGTTCACGCCCTGCTGGACGGCCGCGATGTTCCTCCCGCCTCGGGTATAAAATATGTTAAAGAAGCATATAAAAAGCTCGAGGAGATAGGTGTAGGCCGCCTTGCAACAATTGCCGGCCGTTACTACGGAATGGACAGAGACACCCAGTGGGGAAGAGTCCAAAAGGCATATAACGCCATTGCCAAGGGCGAGGGACTTAAATTCGATTGCGCCGTTGAGGCTCTTGAAAAATCCTATGCCACAAAGGACGAGGACGGCAAGTTCATCACCGATGAGTTTGTTGTTCCCACCGTTATCGGCGATTACAGCGGAATAAACAAGGATGATTCCTTCATCTTTTTCAACTTCCGCCCCGACCGCGCGAGAGAGATAACGCGTGCCTTTGTCGATCCCGAGTTTAAGGGCTTTGAGCGGGAAATGATCCCCCTCTATTATGTTTGTATGACCGAGTATGACGCCACAATGCCTAATGTAAAGGTCGCTTTTGCTCCCGAAGAGCTTAAAATGACTATGGGAGAGACCCTTTCAAAGGCGGGACGTACCCAGCTTCGCATTGCCGAGACCACCAAGTATGCCCACGTGACATTTTTCTTCAACGGCGGCGAGGAGGTCAAGTTTGAGGGCGAGGACAGAATCCTTATTCCCACTCCCGATGTTTCGACCTTTGACCTTAAACCCGAGATGAGCGCATATCCCGTTTGCGACGCCGTTTGCGAGGCCATCGAAAGCGGAAAATACGATGTGGTCATTCTCAATTTCGCCAACTGCGATATGGTCGGACATACCGGCATTTTCGACGCGGCCGTAAAGGCTGTGGAAACTGTGGACGAATGCGTAGGACGGGTGGTTAACTCCACCCTTAAAATGGGCGGCGTGACCCTTATAACCGCCGACCACGGCAATGCCGACTGTATGGCTTCTGATGACGGAACCCCCTTCACCGCTCACACCACCAATCCCGTTCCCTTTATCGTTTGCGGCTACGGCGATTGCAAACTGCGCGAGGGCGGCCGTCTTGCCGATATATCTCCCACAATGCTTAAAATTCTCGGTATCAAACAGCCCGAGGAAATGACAGGAGAGAGCATCATTGTCGACTAAAAGAAAAACCAAAAAGAAAAGCGACGAAAAAATGTGGATATATGCCGTTATCGCCGTTGTGACCGTACTTGTGGTTTTCGCCCTTATAAAAATTCTCGGAAAAAAACCGCAAGCCGTCGATCCGGCCGGTTCTTCGGATGTCAGCCTGACTGTGTCGGTGCCTACTCAGGAGCAAAGCGATGCTTCCGATGGGACGGAAGCGTCCGATGCGGGAAGCGGCGAAAGCACCGAATCAAAGGATGAAACATCCAAGGCGCAAAGCGGCGGACAGAGCGACAGCGGCTCCCAGGGCGGCTCTTCTCAAAGCCCCTCGTCGTCAAAATCCAACGGCGACTATATTAACTATACCGTATCGGGTGCGGCCGAGGCCGACCAGTGGTATCTTCAGATAGCAAGTGTGGCTCATCCGCTGCCCGAAGGATTTGTTCAGCCGTCCACGACGGTCATTGATGATATAGGCAGGGAAATCGACAGCCGTATTGTCGGTGCATACTGGGATCTTGTGAACGCTGCAAAGGCCGATGGATTGAACATTTATCCCATTTCAGGTTTCCGTCCCCACAGCACCCAGATTTCGCTATTCAACGCCAGGGTCGAGCAGGCCAGAAACGACGGCTATGCCGATCCCGAGGCAGAGGCCGCCCGTCATGTGGCAAAGCCAGGAACAAGTGAGCACGAGCTCGGTCTTGCGGTTGATTTCAACAGCGTGGACGAAAGCTATTTCCGCAACACGGCCGAGGCTAAGTGGCTTGCCGCTCACTGTGCCGAATACGGATTTGTCATTCGCTATCCCGAGGACAAGGAATCGGTGACCGGCATTATATACGAGCCGTGGCACCTTCGCTTTGTGGGGGTTAAGCACGCAAAACGTATGAATGAGCTTAATATGTGCCTCGAAGAATACTGTGAGTACATAAAATCGGGAAATAGCTGAAATACGGGTTAAAAATCGTTGACTTTTTGGTCAAAAAGAGGTATAATTTCTATTATATAGAGTCTTGAATTGTCTGTTGTGCCCATTTGGCGCGGAAAAGGCCTTTAAGAAGGCAAAAAGGCGGATCAAGAAATTCTGTAAAGTCAAAAACTGGAGGGAACGCCAATGAAACGCTCAGGTAAGGTTACCTTTGTCGTCGTTGCACTTCTGATATTTGCGTTCGCCTATGTCTCGTTCTTCGGAGTGAGCAACTACTACGGCGACATAAAGCACATCGTCTTTAAAGGCACCGATGACATTAGGTGGGGTATCGACATCCAGGGTGGTGTTGAGACCATTTTCACGCCTGATGTAGCGGAAGTTTCGGGAATTACAGTCGCAGATATGACGGCCGCCGAAACCATCATAACAAACCGTTTGGTAAACAAAAATATTACCAACTATGAAATCTACACCGACAACGAAAATCATCAGATAATCGTTCGTTTTCCGTGGCAATCGGACAACGAGGACTATGATCCTCAGCAGGAGGTAAAGGATCTGGGCGAGACCGCTCTGGTCACCTTCCGCAAGGGTCAGCAGGATGCAGACGGAGACATCATTCTCCAGGGTGCGGCCGATGTTGAAAGTGCTTCGGCAAGCTATGACGCCGAGCAGGGCTACTATGTCGCCCTTAACCTCACAAGTGAGGGAAGCACAAAGTTTGCCACCGCCACTACCGAGCTTCAGGGTCAGTACATATCCATTTACATGGACGATAAATGCATCTCGGCTCCCCGCGTAAACAGCGCCATAACAAACGGCCAGGCCATGATAACCGGAATGACCAGCGCCGAGGACGCAAAGTCCCTGGCCGATAAGATCAACGCCGGTTCGCTGCCTTTTGCCCTTACGATAGATGACACAATCCGCGTCATTAACCCCACCCTCGGAGAGGCTTCGCTCAGCGTTATGCTTCTTGCGGGTATCATTGCTTTTGCCGCTATCGTTATCATTATGATAGCAAAATACCGCGTTCCCGGATTTGTGGCCTGCATAGCCCTTCTCGGACAGATCGCCGGTATGCTGGCCTGCACAAGCGGATTCTTCAACGGCGTGGACAGCTTCACACTTACCATACCCGGTATTGCCGGTATCATCCTTTCGATAGGTATGGGTGTTGACGCCAACGTTCTTACCTCCGAGTTTATCCGTGAAGAGCTTCGCCACAATAATAAGACTATCGACGGCGCTATCGACGCCGGTTATGCCCATGCCTTCTCGGCAATATTCGACGGTAACGTTACCAACATCATTGTTGCTATCCTTCTTATGGGTATATTCGGACCCAGCGACGGACTTTGGGCCAAGATATTCTATCCCATTCTTTGGGTCTACAACCACACAATCGGTCTTATCCCCGGGCTTTCGGTTGCAAACTCGATCACCGGCTCGATATATTCCTTCGGTTACACCCTGCTTATAGGCGTTATCTTTAACTTCGTTATGGGTGTATTCGCCTCCCGCGTTATGCTTAAGGGAATTTCCCGCTTTAAGTTCTTACGCAAGCCCACTTTATACGGAGGTGTAAAGACTGATGAATAAGATAAACAAAGAATTTGATTTTATAAAGCACAGAAAAACCTTTGCCATAATTGCCGCTTGTTTTCTCCTTTTCGGAGTTTTATTCAACATAATCTTCGGGGTAAAGCTTGATACCAACTTCAAGGGCGGTACCATCTACACCTACTCCTACAGCGGAGATATGGACAAGGATGCGGTAAAAAGCATTGCCGCATCGGTTCTCGGAGACGAGGTTTCCGTTTCTTTCAGCAAGGAACTGACCGGGGACGCAAGTCAGGTCACAATGACCACCAACACCATTCCCCCCACCGTTTTAACATATTCCTATAAGGCAGGCGAGGGTGCCGCCCAATCGGTTGATGCCGAAAAGGCCGCCTCCATTGCCGCCGAGACTATCGGAAGAGACGCCACCGCCGAAATAGAGGACGGAAAGCTTGTTATAACTCCCTCCGAGGGCGCAAGAATTGCCACCTCGGTTGAAGACAAGCTGACAACCGCTCTGGGCGAAGGTATTACCGGTTACACATTTACCCTTGATTCCTCCAACGATGTAAACGATGTGGCCGACAGACTTAAAACCGAGCTTGTATCCAACTTCGGTACAAAGCTGGTTTACGAATATAAGGCCGACAGTGCAGATCAGGCGGCTCTTAAAACCGCGTTTGAAGGCGTTCTCGGATTCAGCGTAACCGTAACCGTCGATTCAAACGAAAAGACCGTAACGGTTGTTCCCGCCGACGCTTCCGAGTCGGACGGTGCATTCTCCGAGCAGAGTCAGACCGATCTTAAAACCGTTCTTTCGGACAACGGCCTCACACTTAAAGAGGCCCGCTACAATTCGGTTAAGCTTATCACCTCCAACAGTGTTAAACCCACGGTCGGTAAGGGCTTCTTTATCAAGTGCCTTGTGGCTATGGTCATCGGCGCTCTCATAATCACCATATACATCTCCCTTCGTTTCCGCAGAATCGGCGGACTTTCGGCGGCAATGTTTGCTTCCCTTGCCCTTGTCCACGATATTCTCATTTCCTACTTTGTATATGTTGTGTTCAGAATTCCCCTTGACGATAACTTTATCGCCGTCGTGCTTACCATTCTCGGTTACTCCATCAACGGTACAATCGTTATCTATGACCGAATTCGTGCCAACGAGAAGAAATACGGTTCTACAAAGAGCGTTTCCGAAATTGTTAATATGAGCGTCAACGGCTCCTTCACACGAAATGTATTTACATCTGTTTCAACCCTCATCGCGGTTGTTGCAATCTGCATTATCGCCAAGATAAAGAACCTCGATTCGATAATCAGCTTTGCCTTCCCGATGTGCGTCGGTATTTGCGCCGGTTTCTATTCCTCCCTCTTCCTGTCCAGTCCCCTGTGGGCGCTGTGGAGAGACCACAAGCTCAAAAAGCAGGCCGAAAACGGCGGCAAAAACAAAAAGAAATAATTTCTTTAAATCAAAGAGACCCGATTTATCTCGGGTCTCTTTTTTCGCTGTTTTTCATGCGGGTGTTGGACTGATATAGCGGCCGCCGAAACGATCTTGTTTTAACTTTTCAAGACAAGATAGAGAGATGGGAATAAACAACATTGGCAAGCAAAGAAAAACGGCCCTGTATGCTTTTAAACAATCATACGGGGTCGTTTTATATAGCTTGTGTTGCTTTAACGAATATTAATCAAAACCGTTTTGCAAAAGCACCGTAGACGACAGATTAAAATCATCAAATCCACTGCACATATCGGCCTGTTATCGGCCGATATGTGCGGCAGCGCTTAATTAATGCCGATTGCTTGCGGACGATTGCAAATCAGACAATGCCCTGAGCCATCATGGCGTTTGCGACCTTTTCAAAGCCGGCAATGTTAGCACCCATAATGTAGTTGCCCTCGTGGCCGTAGCGGGCTGCGGCGTCGATGGCGTTGTTATGAATGTTGATCATAATATTGTGGAGCTTCTCGTCAACCTCGTCGAAGGTCCAGGAGAGTCTCTCGGAGTTCTGGGACATCTCAAGAGCGGAGGTTGCAACGCCGCCGGCGTTGGAAGCCTTGCCGGGGGTGAAGATGAGGCCGCCGTTTACAATGATGTTGGTGGCTTCGAGGGTGGTGGGCATATTGGCGCCTTCGCAAACTGCCATACAGCCGTTCTTTACAAGCAGTTTAGCGTCGTCCTCAAGCAGCTCGTTCTGGGTGGCGCAGGGAAGTGCGATGTCGCAGTTTACGCTCCAAACGCCTCTGCCCTCGGTGTATTTTGCGTCGCCGTGATAATTGAGATATTCCTTGATTCTGCCGCGCTTAACTTCTTTGATCTCTTTGACAGCGGCAAGGTCAATGCCGTTCTCGTCGTAGATCCAGCCGTTGGAATCGCTCATGGTAACAACCTTTGCGCCAAGCTGCTGTGCCTTTTCGCAGGCATAGATGGCAACGTTGCCCGAGCCGGAAATTGCAACAACCTTTCCGTCGAAGCTTGTGCCCTTAAGTTTAAGAGCTTCCTCGGCGAAATAGATGAGGCCGTAACCGGTTGCCTCGGTGCGGGCGAGAGAACCGCCGAAGGTCAAACCCTTACCGGTGAGAACGCCCTCATAGTTACCGGTGATGCGCTTATACTGGCCGTAAAGATAGCCGATCTCGCGTCCGCCGGTACCGATGTCGCCTGCGGGAACATCGACAAACTGGCCGATATGTTTATAAAGCTCGGTCATAAAGCTCTGGCAGAAACGCATAACCTCGTTGTCGGACTTGCCCTTGGGGTCAAAATCCGAGCCGCCCTTACCGCCGCCGATGGGCAGACCGGTAAGGGAGTTTTTGAAGACCTGCTCGAAACCGAGGAACTTAAGGATTCCGAGGTTTACCGAAGGATGAAGACGGAGACCGCCCTTGTAAGGTCCGATGGCGCTGTTGAACTGAACGCGGTAACCTTTGTTAACATGAACCTTGCCGTTGTCGTCTACCCAGGGAACACGGAACATAACGGTACGCTCGGGCTCGACAAGTCTTTCGAGCAGTGCGCACTCCTCATATTCGGGATGAGCTTCCACGACAGGGGAGAGGGATTCGAGAACCTCTGTGGCTGCCTGGTGAAATTCCTTTTCGCCGGGGTTTTTGGCTTTGAGCTCTTCAAGAACTCTTTGCGTATATGACATTATTAACACTCCTTTAAGGGATTTTTTAACTTTTTTATTATATTGCTAAAAGTGTTTTTTTTCAATAGGGTTTTGAATAAAAATTCGCGTTTTACTGCAATTTTAACATAATGTTCATTATTTATGCACTTTAAAATGCAACACAATTGAAAGCTGCACGCAAAACAGCCGGTTTTCCGAAAATGACCGGTGAATTTTTATACATTGAATCTGAATAAAATAATGTCGCCGTCTTTAACGACATAATCTTTGCCTTCACTTCTCACAAGGCCCTTTTCCTTTGCGGCAGCCATAGAGCCAATCGCTATAAAATCGTCGTATCCTATGACTTCGGCGCGGATAAATCCACGCTCAAAGTCGGAATGGATCTTTCCGGCTGCCTGGGGTGCTTTGGTGCCCTTTTTGATGGTCCAGGCTCTGACCTCGGGCTTGCCGGCGGTCAGGTAGGAAATGAGGCCGAGAAGGTCATAACAGGCCGATATGAGGCGGTCGAGTCCCGATTCCTTAAGGCCGATTTCGTCGAGAAATGCTCTTTGCTCATCCCGATCGAGAGAGGCAATCTCGGCTTCTATCTCGGCGCAAACGGGGATAACCCCTGCACCTTCTTCGGCGGCAATGTTTTTGACCGTCTGATAATATTTGTTGCTTTCAAGGTTGCCGGCGATCTCGTCCTCACCCATATTACAGGCATAAATGACCGGTTTATCGGAAATGAGTGCTACTTCCTTTATCATCTTGTCGCCATCCTCGTCTCGCTCAAAAGAACGGGCGGTTTTTCCGCTTTCGAGGTGAGCGTAAAGCGCCTTTAAAAGATCTACCTCTTTGGCAAGGGATTTGTCACCCTTCATCATTTTGGAAACGCGGTCGATTCTGCGCTCAAGCATTTCCATATCGGCAAAGATAAGCTCAAGATTGATGGTTTCAATGTCTCTAGCGGGGTCAACGTTTCCTTCAACATGCACAATGTCGTCGTTTTCAAAGCATCTGACCACATGGACAACGGCGTCTACCTCGCGGATGTGAGAAAGGAATTTGTTGCCCAGTCCCTCGCCCTTAGATGCGCCCTTAACAAGGCCGGCGATATCGACAAATTCCACCGTAGCGGGGGTTATTTTGTCGGGCTGATGAATTTTTGCAAGCTCATCAAGACGTTTGTCGGGAACAGCCACCATTCCTACGTTTGGCTCGATGGTGCAAAAGGGGAAATTGGCCGATTGGGCTCCTGCGTTCGTTATGGCATTGAAAAGTGTGGATTTGCCCACATTTGGCAGGCCTATTATTCCAAGCTTCATTTATAATATCTCCTTAAGATTAAATTGCGTCGGTATAAGCGTTATAAGCAGCGCGTCCGCCGTCCCGGTTGTCTTTGGCTGGCAGACACAATTTCAACAATTTATTATAAACCATAAAGGCTGCGATTTCAATATTAAGGATCGAAAAAATACCGCCGAATGATATTTATTACAAAAAAATCCCTCCCGTGCCTTGCATTTGCAAAGTTCATCAGGAGGGAATTGCTATTTTTGTTTAGCCGTTTTACCCTTTAGGCCGCTTTAACGTTGGCGGCTATATCTGTAACTTAAACTGTGGGAAGCTTGTCGCGGAGTTTAACAGCAAACTGCAGGATGGCAAGAGCATCGGAAGTGTTGATTTCTCCGTCGAGGTTTACATCGGCTGCCTTTTTAGCTATTTCGCCAAGCTGTCTTGAGCCAACATAGGCCTGAAGTGCCCACAGAGCATCGGTAGCATTGACATCTCCGCTTCCGTCAACGTCTCCGTATATGACTGCGTTAACGTCCTGGAAGGTAAGACCGTTATCGTTTGCATAAGTCTCGGCATAGCTTCCGGGAACGCCGACGATAACGATTCCGTCGATATCTTCAAAGTTGCCGACACCGATGTCGGTGACCTGCGCGCCAATGGTAACCATCTTTATGTCTTTGCCGGCGAAAACGTCATCGGCAATGGTGAATACCTGCTGGGGAAGGGTAATGGCAGAATCGGTTCCGTTGTATTTAATAAGCTTGTTGACATCGCTGATGTCATACTCGTAGGTCTTTACGATGGGGGTAAAGTCGAGGGTATCGGTCTTTGCGGGCGCGTCTCCTTTGGTGATGCGGAGATCATCAAAATAGAAGTAAACCTCCTCGGGACCGTTGCCGGTGGCGGGATCGGTTGCATAGTCTATTTCGAAACGAATACGCTGCGCGCAGGTGAGGCCGTATTTTGCGTTACCGTCGGTGGGGGCTTCGGTATCGGGGTTTCCGCCGAAGAAGCTGTCGGTGCCGTATTCGAAGTCGTTTACGGGGATTGCAATGTGATACCAGGTCTTACCCTTGAATTTAACATTTGTTCTGGTGGCGTTGTAACCGTGCCAGGCTTCAACATCGCCGCAGAGACAGACCATAAGTCTTCCGACATTGATGTCATACTCGGAAGCTATATCGAACTCGAGATACTTGTATCCGTTTCCGATGATGTTAACGCCGAGAACGCCTTCGTTACCGTGGGGTTCTGCCTGAATAAGGGCGGTTTCCTCGTTCCAAACAAAGTTATGGAAGAAGGAAGCACGGGGGATAAAGGGAGCCTGAATACCGCAGGAAAAGTTGCCCTCGGTGAACTTGTTTACGGTTTGGCCGTTAACATTCCACACGCCGCCTTCCTGGCCGGTGAGGTTGCCCCAGTTTCTGTTGGCTCCGTTTCCGACATAGTTTTCAAAGTTGAAAAGCTGGAGATTATCCTGGGTGTAATCGGGATCTGCAGAGGCCGTCAGATTTACGCAGAAAACAGTGACGGTAACTGCTATGGCAAGCATTATCGAAATGATTTTTTTCATATAAATATCCTCCTTGAAGTGTATGTCATTTCTCGTGTAATATAATAACCCACAAAGCCCCCTGTGTCAAGAGAAAAACGCTAAAATGCACAAAAAAACACAGTATATCAAATCATTATTTAACAATATGAAATGAAAGAAAAATTGAAAACAAATACCGTTGTGATGAAAAAATTCAATGCTGTATGCGGCGAAAAAATATGGAGTGGGTTTGATTTTAATAAGGACTAAAATGTGTTTTTAAGCAGGCTAAATAAAAATCCGCTCCGACAAGGCAACTGCTCATCGGGGCGGATTATTACTATTATGAGTCGAAGCACGAACTACCTTTTTGCTTTAAGGCCGGCAAACTCGGGTTGAAGGGTGCCGACTGCGCATAAAACAATCAGAAGTTGATTATCAGACCGACCGAGTACTGAAGGATTTTAAGAGCATCGGAAGTGGTAATTTCGCCGTCTTTGTCTACGTCGGCACGGGCAGCCTGGGTGTCGTTGAGTGCTCTTAATCCGACAAATGCCTGAAGGGTCCAGAGAGCGTCAGTGGCTTCAATGTCTGTGGAACCGTTGAGATCACCGATGCGGTCGCCGTAGTCAACAAAGGTTACGCCGTTTTCGTTGCAGTAGGTTTCAAGGTAAGATCCGGAGAAACCGTAAACAACAACATTTTCAAGGCTGTCGAAGTTGTTTTCGCCGATGGAGGCAATCTTGGTGGCGTTGCGGGCTTCTACCTTTAAGAGATCGGTCTTTCCGGCGAAAACATTGTCGGAAATATTTGCGATCTGCTCGGGAAGAACGAGGGTGTTGCCTTTTCCGTTGTATTCGACAAGGGTGGATTCGTCGTTTTTGTCGTAAACAAATGTGGGACGCTCGTAAACCATGGTGTCGGCCTTGAGGGGCTGATCGTATTTTGTTATTCTCAGATCGTCGATGTTGAAGTAAATCTCCTCGGGAACCTCTCCGTTGAGATCCTTGGCAAAGTTTACTTCCATACGCATACGCTGAGCGCAGGAAAGGCCGAATTTGGAATACTGGTAAGAACTGCTGGGATCGGGAATGTCGGGGTTGGGGGAGTAGTTATCGGGCTGGAAGACAAAGTCCTCTATTTTCATGGCTACATGATACCATGTGCCCGCCTTGAACTCGGCATTGCTGCGGGCCAGGTCCCATCCGTGCCAGGCATCGGTGCTTCCGCAGAAGCAGAAGGTGAAGGTGCCGGCCACAACATCGTATTTGGAGGCAACATCGAATTCCACATATTTGTAGCCGTTTGCGAGAAGGTCAAGACCCTCCTTGCCGACATTCTGAGTGGGCTCGGCTTTTATAAGGGCGCCGTCCTCGTTCCACACGAAGTTGTGGAAAAAGGAAAGGTGATCTCTGTAAGAAATGTATATACCGGCGGATTTTTTCCCTTCGGTAAACATATCTGTGCCGTTTGCGTATTTGCCGTTGTCGCCGCCTGAAAGGGTTCCCCACTGGTCGTTGGCGCCGTCGCCGACATCGTTTTCAAAACCGGTAAGCTGGAAGTTGTCGGGATACTCAATGTCTGAAGCGGCAGAGACCGGTACGACCAGCGCGGTTAAAATAACCGCCGCCGCAATAAATACGGAAATAAGTTTTTTCATTGGATTTTGTCCTCCTTTGGTATTATAAAAATGATACAACAAAAATGAAAATATGTCAAGATAAAATATAGATTTATAATGACAAATCTACCAAAAATGTGATAAAAAACAACTGGGAAAAATCGAATGAAAAAAGGACGGATTATTCCTTTTCATACAAGGGATCAAGCTGGTTTGCGAGGATTTTCCCACCCGAAAGTTCAAATATCAGATCGAAGAATGTTTTTGCGTGTTCAGGCGGAAGCGAGACCGACAGGGAAACTGTGTTTGAAAAGTCGGAATCGAGAATTTTTCCGCCGTATTTTGATAAAATGCTTGGAATACGGTTGTAAAATGTGTATTCGCAGCGTAGGGAAAACCTGCTTTTAAGTGTCATTTTGACAGGGTCGCATTGCTCTATCGCATTTGTTGCCGCTGCCGAATAAGCCCTTAAAAGGCCGCCTGTTCCAAGCAGAATACCACCGAAATATCTTGTTACGGTAAGGGCACAGTTGCAAAAATCCTTTTTCTCCAAAATCTCGGTTATGGGGGCTCCTGCCGTTCCGGAAGGCTCGCCGTCGTCGGAATAGCGCCTTTTCCCATCAATCAGCAGATAGGAGAAAACCGTGTGGCGGGCGTCGCGGTGTTTTGAACGCACCTCTTCTATGAAGGCCGTCGCCTCTTTTTCATCACAAACGGGACGTATCTCGGCAATGAATTTTGAGCGCTTTTCGGTTATTTCTCCGAAAGCGGTTTTTTGAGGGGTTAAAAAGAATTCTTTCACGAAATCACCTTTGAAAAAAGATTGGGAAAGCAAAAAAATTTTAAACTGCTAAAGACAGGGCTTTATACGGCATTTGCCGCAACGAAAAGTATAGAAAAAACGCAGCAGTCGGCCGGGCTGTCCGTGACGTGGGACAATGTCGGTCTATAAGAATAATAGGCTGTTTAATGCCGTAAAAAGCCGTGTGCAAAACCGGCGGGAAATATCGTTGAGTAAAAAAAAGACCGTTCTCTTGGAAAATCCGAAAGAACGGTCTGTTTCGTTTGTTACTTGGAGATGTTGAAACGTTTGTTGAAGCGCTCAACGCGTCCGCCGGTGTCGACCAGCTTCTGTCTTCCGGTAAAGAACGGATGGCAGTTTGAGCAAATATCAACACGGATGTCCTTCTTAGTGGAACGAGTTTTGATCTCGTTACCGCAGGCACACTTGATGGTGGTCTCCTCATAAGCGGGATGTATTCCTTCCTTCAAACCAGTCACCTCTTTCTCTACTTCAAATAAACAGTGATATCATACTATCACAGTCGGCGGGAAATTGCAAGCCTTTTTTTCAAGTTTTTTTATTTTTTTGTTCGGACAGGCGTTTGAGAACCGATTAAATGTTGGCAAGGGGATGCTTAAATACCGATACGGTGCCAATAAAACAGTCAAAAAGCCAACAGAAGCAATACTGCTGTTTTTGAATTAAACGCTGCCTGCCGCGCGAAGTACCCTTGACGCTATGCTTGACGCAACGCCCAGTCCCGATCCTGCATTTTCGGCCACTACCACGAAGGCATACGGCTTTTCGGGCAGATCGGAAAAACCCACAAACCAGGAATGCGGAGTGGCATTTTCACCCACCTCTGCCGTGCCGGTCTTGGCGCAAAGCTCAAGCCCCGGAAAGGAATAATCCCCGTAGGTGGTTTTGACATTGTTGCGCATATATTCTTTAAGCACCTTGGCGCTGTCGGCGCTTATAAGCCGCTGCTCAGACGAGCTTTCGCCCCTTATCTCGGTGCCGTCGGGGGAAGTTATGGATTTGACAACATGGGGAGAAACGCTGACCCCGCCGTTTGCAACGGCTGCCATAAATCTCATATATTGATAGGGATTTGCAATGTCGTTATACTGGCCGATTCCCGCCCAGCCCAGATCAATATCAGGGGCGGAAGAAACGTCAAATTTACTTTCGGCGCATTTTATGCCGTCCATATAAAGGGTCTTGTTAAAGCCGATTTCGTTTGCGGTGTTTGTGAGAGCGGTTTTGCCTACATCAAGAGCAACCTGGGAAAATACAGCGTTGCAGGACTGAGCAAGACCGTCCTTTATGCCGAGGGTACCGTGATTCGAAAGACAGCTCAGCCATTCGTTCGACAGGGTAACGCCCCTCTGGCAGGTGTATTTCCGCTCGGAAAAGTCGGAAAAATTCTCGAGCGCCGAAAGGCAGGTTACAAGCTTGAAAACCGAGCCGGGGGTATATTGCCCCGAAAGCAGGCGGTTGACGTACACACCTTCCTTTTGCTCATCCAGCGTGGATTTTTCCTCGGGATCGAAGGTGTAGGAGCTTACCATACAAATTATTTCACCGGTTTTGTAGTTGCACACCCCCACCGTGCCCGCACGGTTTCCAAGGCTTCGAAGGGCGGTTACGCAAAGGTCGGAATCGATGGTAAGGGTGATGTCGTTGCCCTTACCGCTTTCGTTATATGTTCCGTTTATGACGTCATAGCCGGTAAGCTCGGGCAAAAACGCCGAATGTATGCCGGTCGAAACAAATCCTTCGAGATCGCCGACGGTGTGGGCGGTGGCAACCCTTGTGTAATAATTTTCGTTAAAATGCCGCTGACCGTCTCTGGTGCTGGCCAGTACTATTCCGCTGCGGTCGGTTATATCGCCGGCCCTGAGCAGGCGGCCGTCGGAATAAAGATGGCTGTTTGATGGGTGGGTGGCCCATTTTCCGCCGTTTATGAAAAGACGGCCGTAATAAAAGAATATTCCGGTAACAAAAAGAGCCGTTATAACAATGACCGAAAATGAGCGGGTAATTACCTGTTTCAGAACGCTTCATCTCCCTTACTTGAAAGTTTAGAGGAATATTCGGATATGGGGCGATCGTCGTCGCTGTCGTCGTAATCGTGATTTTCTCCCGACAGCTTTTTGGGCGGTACCTCGGCGCCTTTGAAAAATGCCATAAGAAGGAAAGCGGCCACAAGGCTTGTTCCGCCGCGACTGACAAACATTATCGTAACACCGGTGAGGGGGAGAATGTCCGATGAACCGAAGATATTAAGGGCGGTTTGGAACACCATTATGGCGGCTGCGGCACAGACCGAAATGGCAAAATAAGGGGAACGGCAGCCCTTTGCAAGTCTTACGGCGTAAAGCCCGAGCCCCACAAAGCAGGCGGCCACGCAAAAGGCGATAAGCCAGCCCCATTCCTCGCACACAATACCGTAAACAAGATCGGTGTCGGCCGCGACGATTCTATAAAGCATACCGTTTCCGCCGCCGAGACCTAACAGTCCTCCGCTTGCGGCGGCAACCAGGGTGCGCGTCTGCTGATAACCGGCGCCGTTTGCCTGTTCCCATATGTGCCCCCATACGCCGAAGCGTGAGGCAATGTGTGGGAACACCGCAATGAGCAGTGTGGCGGCAAGCACGGCCGCGGCAATTATGGCCAAAACAAATTTAACATCGGTCTGGCGCATAAGCAGAATGACTATCATGGCCACGAAGAATATGGCCACGGCGCCGAAATCCACCATTTTTGCAAGAGCGGCCATACAGGCTCCCGCGAAGCCCAAGAAAAACAAACGGCTTTTAAGCTTCAGATCGGCGGGATAAAGGGCGGCCGAACCGGAAAAGACAAAGGCCACCTTTGCAAATTCCGAGGGCTGAAAGGTAAGTCCCCCTATATTGAGCCAGTTCCTTGAACCGTTGATATTAACGCCGAAAAGTGCGGTTGCAAAAAGAATGACCACCGTAAATATGGCCACATATGGCCGAAGGGTCAGTGCAAAGCTTTGGTGGGTCAAAACCAAGGTCAGAAGCAAAAATCCCACAAAGCCCATAAAGACGCAGGCCACCTGCTTTACAAGGCTGTCGGGATCTATACAGGCGGTTATGGCAAGGCCGACGGTGCAAAGGAAAAGCACGGCGCTTTCGGCTATGATCGAAAAACTATTGAAAAAGCGGGTGACGGCAAAATACAGCCACTGGGTGGCTATAAGAAGGCCGAAGGAAAGGGGAATGTTCATATTGAGATCGGACTCAAACCGCAGGCATATCTGCCCGCACATAACAAGCTGGAAAAGGGTTAGAACCACCAGCAAAAGCCCACCGGAAGGAGCATATTCATCCTTTTCCACCGACAGCGGCGCGCGCAGAAAACGAAAGACCGTTCCGGCAATTTCCACCGTGTCGTTTTCGTAAAGCTCGGAAGGTTCGTCTATTTCCCGACCGTTTAAAATTACCGATCCGTCAAGAGGACAGATAAACCATCCGTTGTCCCGCTCAAAAAGCATTGCGTGCTTTCTGGAAACCGTCCGCGCGGGAATCTGAAGGTCGCAGCTTCTCGAACGGCCGATTATAGATTGGGCGGCGTATATGTTAAAGGAGTTTTGACCCGCCGAAAGCTCGCAAAGAACAGTTTTTTTCTTTTTTGAGCCGATGTAAAGTCTGCACCATAAAAAGGCGCAGAGTATGGCCAAGGTGGGAAGGACTATGCGGGATATTTCAAGGTATATTCGGTAGGTATCTGACATAGATATTTTCCTCCGTTTAATGTTGCTTAAAATGCTGTGCCGGACAGAATAGAAGGAGGCCTTTTTATCTGACAGGCAATGTCTGCTGTGCAAATGTTGATAGATAAGGCTTAAAGAGTACACAGGGTGCACCCGCTGAGCCGCCGTTTTTAGGACTGTTTTTTGCTCGGGCTTTTTGTTTTTTGCCTGATTTTCGAAGGGTCCTCATCGGTCCAACCGTCGATGCGGCGCCGTTCAAGTGCGCCGATAACCTTTTCGTAAACCTTACCGTAAGTTTTGTCAAGATCCTCGGCAAATAGCTTTGCCTGCTCTCGGGAGGTGTTTCCGTCGGCGGGACAGGGACTTTTTATGACAGGAAGGTGAAGCTTTTTTGCCGTGTTTGCGGTCTGCCGCTCGCTGACGTAAATAAGAGGTCTTATCATGGTTATATCTTTTCTCGAAAGATATGTTACAGGTTGAAAACAGCCTATTTTGCCGCCTTGCAGAAGGTTCATAAAAAAGGTTTCAACCGCATCGTCGGTGTTGTGGCCGAGGGCAATTTTGTTGCAGCCTGCGGCCTTTGCGGTATCGTGGAGAATGCCGCGTCTCATTCTGGCGCACATACTGCAGGGGTTGCTCTCTTTTCTTACCTCAAATATTATCTCGTAAAGCTCGGTGGTTCTTATAATCGGTTCGATGTAAAGCCGGCGGCAAAGCTCGATTATCTCGGAATAATCGGTGGGCTTTCCGAAAAAACAGGGATCAACCATAATTGCTTTCAGGGTAAATTTTTTCGGATAAAATCTTTTCAGTTCTCCGAGAGCCGCCAAAAGGCAAAGGGAATCCTTGCCTCCCGACACTCCCACCGCAATGCAGTCGCCTTCGTCGATCATACCGTATTTGTCGATTGCCTTGCGGACAATGCTTAAAAATTCGTTCAGCGTCGGTCTCCTCCTGTTGATTAAGGCGGCGGTCAAGCAACGGATGGTCGAACACCGTACGGTTTCGCTCGTCCCTTTTCCCGTGCGGCATCGCGTTCATCAACCATAGGCGTCAGCCTGATGGCCGATTTCACGCTTTCCCGCGCAGAAAAATGAACGGCAGAAACTCTTCGACCTTAAAAATAGGAAAATTTTTCGTTTTTGAAGTTTTGTCACGCCGATATACTGGCGTATTTCAA
>ERZ857629.1426-NODE-1426-length-26309-cov-66.220766_pt1 | contig 26309 bp, 23 predicted proteins | sample MGYA00519700_ERZ857629 | MGnify/ENA primary metagenome ERZ857629 (study PRJEB31778, sample SAMEA3449351) | human gut metagenome | biome: human gut; feature: human-associated habitat; material: faeces | place: United Kingdom | collected 2010/2012 ...
CCTTTATCCAGAGGAAATCCTTCTCGATGTTGGCGGCGTTCACCACGAGAAGATAATGGTCCGCGGTGAATTCCTTGTAAACCAGAAGGTCATCCACGGTGCCACCGTCAGGGTAAAGCATCATTCCGTACAGAACCTGACCAGGAACCATAGGGCGGATGTCATTGGTGAATATGTGGTTGACGAACTTTTCCGCGTCCGGACCGCTGACGAAGATCTCACCCATGTGAGACACGTCGAACATACCCACATTGCCACGGACCGCCAGATGCTCCTCAGTGATCGAAGAGTACTGAATCGGCATGTCGAATCCAGCGAAAGGACTCATCTTGGCTCCGAGAGCCACGTGACTGTCGTGCAGACAGGTAACTTTGAGTTGCTCCTCCATAATCAATTATCAGTGTTTAGTTTAATCTTCAGAAAATTAAAGCGCGAGCCTGAGCCCGAACGTGCCTTTGATGTTCTTGGCCGGCATGAAGGATCTGTTGGAGATGCGGCAGGCATCCCACCGGCTAGCGCAGCTGCCGCCACGGAGAATCCTCGTACCGCCTTCAGTGGCGCCTACAGGATTGACCTGGGAGTCTTTTGAATATTCCGCAGCGCGGTCATAGCACCACTCCCAGACGTTTCCGCTCATGTCGTATATTCCCAACTCGTTGGCCTTGCGGGTCTTGACATCCTGCGGTTTTGACTTCGCATTGTCAAGGAACCACATCGCGTCATAATCGTTGGAACCGCTGAAGCCATAGTGACGGGACTTCTGGCCACCTCTGGCGGCATATTCCCACTCAGCCTCGGTCGGAAGACGGAACTTGCGGCCGGTCAGGGCGTTCAGTCTGCTGATGAAGGTCTGGCAGTTGTACCAGGAGACGTTCCCGACAGGCTTCTTTGGATCATCAATGTCATTAAGGTAAGGGACAGATCCCATCACCGCGTTCCAGAGGGCGACGGTCACCTCGGTCTCCCCTATCGCGAAATCGTCAACGGTCACAGTGTGGGTCGGTTGCTCATTTTCAGGAACAGAGAATGCCGCTAACGGCGCGTCGTAGTCATTGAACCCCATTGAGAAAGAGCCCCCTTTGACATTGACCATCTTGAATGTCACTTCGCCGACAGTGAAGACTTCCGGCTTGGCGTCCGAAGCGTCGATTTTCTCACGGTCAATCGTAGTTCCTTCTATCGGATCCAAAATTGAGCCTGTCAAAACCTCTTCAGTCGGCTGGGCAAGCCTGAAACCGACCTTTGCCCTGCGCGTGTGGCTTTCCACCTCCATCCTTTCCAGAACGGTACGGACGACCTTGCCATCCTTCTCGGCCGGACCTTCCGGATTGACGGCCAGTTCCATCGGCTTGAAATATTCATTACCCGCAGCCCCCTCCGGCACAGCGGCATAGCTGTCAAGACACCACTCGGCGACAGAGGTGAAATCCTTTCCATTCCGCAGCCTCTGGGCGTATTCCCACTGAGCTTCGGTCGGAAGGATGAATATCTTGCCGGTGACCTTGTTCAGTTTGCCGATGAACTTCACGGCATCTATCCAGGAAACCATATCCACCGGAGCGTCAGGGCTCTGCACAGAACTCGGGTTGCCGCCCATCACAGCCGTCCACAGAGCCTGAGAGACAGGCTTGGCACTGATGACGAAACCGTCAAGGGCGACCTCATGCGGGATTCCGTTCGTGATCTTCCTGCGGTTGTCCGCTGAAAGTCCCATCGTGTAGTGCCCCGCAGGAATCTTGACCATGTCAAACGTGACATCCCCGACGGAATATTCCATCCGGTAGTCCACTTTTCCTGGTTTCTGTACCGTTGTCTTGCATGCCGAGACCGACAGAGCGGCGGCCAAAACGACGATGAAATTTAAAAATTTATTCATTTTCAGTAATATTCTTAAAAATCACAATTCCAAATGTAATCAAAAACTTTCAATTTGAAAACACCGTCAACGAATGTCGCGGATTTTCCTGTGCAGGTTTTCAGGTAAAAGCTCAGTCAGATGGCTTCTGGCACTTTTCGGAACATAAATCTTTTTCAAGGACGCTCCGTAAAAAGCGTCTTCACCGATGAACTCAAGACCGGCCGGAAGGACGATCTCCTCCAACGACCCGCATGCCAGAAAAGCGCCCGCGCCGATGGCCTTCAAGCCCTTGTTGAACTTCACCTTGCCCAGCGAGAAGCACTCCTCGAAAGCCCCGTCTCCGATGGCGGCCAATCCGGCCGGGCAACTTACGGAACGAAGTTCCCAGCAACCGAAAAAAGCTCCGTTGCCTATGAATATCAAATCTTTAGGCAGACGGATACTTCTCAGCCAACCGCATTCACGGAAAGCCTCGCGGCCGATGTGCGTGACTGTTGGAGGAAGGAATATCTTGTCCAGGAACGAAGCTCTTTCCTCTTCGGGAATATCCTCGCCGATCTTCCTGTCCTCGGCCATATAGGGCTGAAAGGCGAAAGCCCCGTCGCAGATGACTTTCGTGCCGTCCTTGACGTGCACCTCGCCCGGATAGTTCTCCGCATCCAGCAGCTTTGTGCCGTCGGCGGAGTAATTACAACAATTGTCATTGTCCCAAACATCACATGCGCGGTCCTTTTCAGCGGCCGATGTGTCAAGTCTGAGAGCCTGTAGCCAGTCTTGCATATTCAAAAATGATTTTTCCTTCTATCAGAAAGATTTCAGGAAGTCGAGATCTTTTTTGAGCATTATCTTCGGCTCCATCAAGGCGACTTTCTGGAACAGTTTGAACTGATTGGCCTTGGAAAGATAGACCTTGTCCTCGTGCTTTCCTTTGCGCCACCATTTGTAGAAACCGATCGGGTCGTTCTCGAAAGGAATCCTCGCCAGAATCTCTGACGTGTAGCCCGGGAAGTCGATGGTCAGACCAAGCCCCATGAACTGCTTGTAGTACTGCTGGTCAGCCCTGCGGAGCTTGCTCATCAAAGGGTTATAGACCTCGAACTGATCCACCTGCATCGTCTTCTCGCGGACAATCATCCTGTGGATTCTGACCGGATCGAAGTTCAGCCATGCACCGACCCTCAACGTCTTTGGCCCCTCGTCTGTGTCAAGGGTCAATTCATCCATCGAATAATACACCTTCTCGGAATCGAGAGGATAGACTGAGCCGGTCTCCGCCATAACTTACGATTTTAAAACTGAAAAGCAAAGATAGGCAAAAAAACCTAAAAATGGAATTTCTTGTGCTTGAGCCAAAGGCCATAGACCTCGCTGACATTGCCGGCGGTCACGAAGGACTTGATGTCCTCGCGCTTGAGATATTCCATGAGGTTGGAGAATTCCTCCTGGGTAAGAAGGGACTGAACCTCATAGCCTTTTTCGCCGGTGTAGCCGCCGATGACCTCATAGAGGCTGCAGCCGCGGCCAAGCTGGTCGATGATGAAGCGGCGGATCTTCTCGTAGTCATGCGAGACGATGCAGACCCTCTTGCGCTTGTTCAGGCTGGCCGTGAAATAGTCCACGACAAGGCCGTTGATCCATGTGCCGATGAGGCCGATGATCACCATCCTGAACGGATTGATGGCGAAAGCTGTGCAGCAGATGATAGCGCCCGCCACGGACACGGACGCCCCGATGTCGAAGTGAAGGTACTTGTTGACAATCTTTGCGAGTATGTCAAGGCCGCCGGTTGATGCGTTGATGTTGAACAGAATGGCCTGCGACACGCTGAGCAGGAGCACAAAACAGCAAAGGTCGAACCAGATGTCGCCCATCACGGATGTCGTACCTGGTTCCATCAGGCTCTGGTAAGGCATCACCCAAGCCCAGAAATCCATGAGCGGACCGAGGATCATTGCCGTATAGACGGTCTTGGCGCCGAATTCCTCCCCGATCAGAAGCCAGGCGAGGACCAGCAGGATGGCGTTGATGATGACCACGAACAGGGAGACTTTGATCTGGATTCCGAAGAAAGCCTCACATATTCCCGAAAGAACGATCGAGAGACCGGAGATGGTGCCGATGATGAGTTTGCTCGGCACAAGGAAATAATAGACGGCCGCTGCGGCGACAAGCATGCCCAACGTCATGATCACGACTTCTTTCCAGAATTTGCCGGTCGCGACCAGTCCGGCTACTTTTTGAATCTTATCGTTCATTTTAGTGTTATACCCAAAAAACAAAAACCGGGCGCAAAGTTAGGATTATTTTCCCAATGCTTTCCTACATTTCCAAGTTTTCTCACATTTTCAAGACGTTTTCCGAAGTGGCTGCCGATTCCGAAGTGACACTGAAAAAGAAAAATGCTATCTTTGCGACCGATTTTTTGAAGAAGGAATATGGTTAAGGCACAGGAAAGCAAGGCTAAAGGTTTCTTTTTCGGGATCTTGGCCGCGGTCAGTTATGGTGTGAATCCTTTGGGGGCGAAGTACCTTTACGAGGAGGGGTTCAACGTGGAGTCGGTGCTGTTCTACAGGTACGGGTTGGCGGCGCTTATCATCGGGGTGATCATGGTTGGGAAGATCATCACCGGAAGGAAAGTCGCTTCGACACTTCGGCAAGCTCAGTGCACCGCAAGCTCAGCGACCGGAACACCATCGGCCACAGAGCCACAATCTTCGGTCACCGAGCCTGTCGAAGCGACCGGATATGAATCCTTCAAGGTCAGCCGTGGCGAACTCTCGACGCTGATCGCACTCGGACTGCTGTTCGTGGTCTCATCATTGACATTATACTGCAGCTTCCTCTACATGGACAGCGGAGTAGCCTGCTCACTGCTATTCGTTTACCCGGTAATGACCGCCGTCCTGATGGCCATGCTCTACGGCGAAAAAATCACGAAAACCACCGCGGCCGCCATCGCCCTGTCACTGGTCGGAGTGCTGCTTCTTTATAAAGGTGACGGAGAGACCGTGCTCAGCACAGTCGGAGTGCTCCTCGTGATGGTCTCCGCCCTCAGCTACGCCCTCTACATCATTGTGGCCAACCGTGCCTCCGCACCGGAATCCGGGCTGGAGGCCAGCCACAACAGGTTCTCCAAATACCTGCCACACAGGGCGACCATCCACAGGCTCGACATGTCCGCCATGAAGCTGAGTTTCTACGTGCTGATCGTCTGCGCCGTGTCGATGGTCCTCTTCTCGCTAACTTCTCCGGAACGCCACCTCATGCCTCTTGCCACAGGACGTGAGTGGGGATATTCATTGATGCTCGCCATCGTCCCGACAGTCTTCTCGCTCGTCTCGATGGGCATCGCCGTGCGCATCATCGGCTCCACCCCGACCGCCATCATGGGAGCACTTGAGCCGCTGACGGCCGTTGTGATCGGCCTCACAGTCTTCCACGAAGCCCTGACTGTCAACCTCGTCGCCGGCATCCTGCTGATCCTCACGGCTGTGATCACAATCATCCTCAGCAAGGGGAAAGCAACCGCATAGGCGGCGAAATTTGTCATCATGCAGAAAATAAGGGAAATACTCAGGATCGGTCTGCCGATCATGCTCGGACAGGCCTGCGTCATAATTCTGGCGTTCGCCGACAACATTATGATCGGGTGGCACAGCGTGGATGAGCTCGCCGCGTCATCATTCGTCAACAATGTCATGAACCTGTTCATCCTTACCGAGTTGGGATTCGCCGCCGGAATGACTCCGATGATCGGTGCGGACAACGGAACAGGAAACATCAAAGGAATCGGGATAACAGTGAAGAACGGTCTCGTGACCAACGGAATCATTGGAGGAATCAGCCTCCTTCTCCTCACAATCATCTATTTGTGCCTCGACCATTTCGGCCAGGCTCCGGAACTGACGCCTTACATCAAGCCGTATTTCATCATAGTCGGCATCTCCACTGTCTTCGCCCTCGGATTCAATGTCCTCAAACAGTTCACAGACGGAATCTGCCGCCCGATGATCTCTATGACGCTGCTGATGATCGGCAACATACTCAACATCTTCGGAAACTGGGTGCTGATCTACGGCAGACTCGGATTCCCGGAGATGGGTCTCACGGGGGCCGGCATCAGCACTCTCGTCTCCAGAGTGCTGATTCTCATAGTGTTCGCCGTGTACATATTCAAGTCAAAAAAGATGAATGAATATGCCCGCGCGATCAAGGATGCTCTCCTTTCCCGCGACAAGATGAAGGGGGTCTTCAAGATGGGCTACCCGGTCGGCATCCAGATGGCCCTGGAATCCTCCACGTTCACGTTCGCGGCTGTGATGGCAGGTTGGCTGGGAGTCATCCAGCTGGCCGCCCATCAGGTGGTCATCACCATCTCGCAGCTTTTCTTCCTGATGATGCAGGGACTCTCGTTCGCCGTCTCGATCCTCGTCAGCAACGCCTTCGGCAGAAAGGACTTGAAGTCTGTCCGTGAATATGCCCGCAAAGGATACTTCATGACCCTCGGCATCTCCGCCACGCTGTCGGTGCTGCTTTACTGCTTCCGCTACCAGACCGCAGGAATATTCAGTGATTCCCCTGAGGTTACAGCCCTTGCAGTGTCGCTTTTCTTCCTGCTCTTCGCCTACCAGTTCGGCGACGGCCTCCAGCTTTGTTTCGCCAATGTGCTGCGAGGTATCCAGGACGTCAAGCCGATCATGTACGCGGCTTTTGTCAGCTACTACCTCATCGCCATCCCTTCCGCCTACCTTCTTGGCTTCAAGGCAGGTCTCGGCATCCACGGAATATGGATGGGCTTCCCTATCGGCCTCACCCTCGCTGGAATCTTCTTCTACGCCCGCTACCGCTCCGACCTGCGGCGATTCGGCAGGATGATGTGACATTTGTGATGATTCACCGTCACGTGTGGTGATTTGAGGGATTAATTTGTTATTTTTGCACGTGAATAACAAACCACACGATATCATGTTCACACTGCCTACCGATCATTCAGAGATGTTCAAGAATCCCAATCCCGAGCAACAGAGGCTGATGGAGCTGATTGACAGCAGGATAGAAGACGGAATGGACAGATCGGACATCGAGGAGTCCTTGATCGGGGATTTGATGGACGAAACACTTTTCCATTTCTGCATGTCCTACGCACTCTGGAAGTTGGGGCAGAAAAGACAATCCGAATCGGAATACGATGAAGATCTGGAGAAAATGCTTGCCCTTGACTCCGTCCCGGAAGACAAAACCGAAAACGAGACGGAATCAGAGTCGGAGCCGGAATCATCGGAGCCGGAAGATCTCTCGGCCAGAGAGGTTCTGGGCAGGCTGAATGAGATGCCGGGCTGGAACAACCTCAAGAGAAGGATGGAGGGTATCATCAGCCTCCATGGTGTCGCGGAAATCCGGGACGCCTTAGGGCTGAAGAAGAATCTGCCCACGATGCACACAATACTCATCGGGAATCCCGGCACCGGGAAATCCTGTTGTGTCAAGTATCTGGCGGAAATCTATCACGCCCTCGGCATGCTGCCCGAGAACAGCATCAGGCTGACCAATCTTGCTAAAGTGTCCAACAGCACCATCACCAGTGAGATACACTACGCCATCGGAGGTGTCCTCGTCTTTGAAAACGCACATGAGCTCTATCACAGCGAGAACAAGCCCATCGACAACGAGCAACAGATCGTACGTAGTCTCATCGACGAGCTGAACGACCCGGCGAAACAATCCAACTGGATGCTCGTGCTGACCGGAGAGCCACAGGGGATGGAGTCCCTGCTCGCCGCTTATCCTGAACTCAGGGAGCATTTCCAGGAACCGGTCTACATGGAGGACTTCAAGCCGGAGGAACTGTACCGGATCGTGGACAGATGCTGCGACGAAAGGGATGTGCATCTTGCCCCGCAGGCAAAGAAGAAACTTGAGATGTTCCTCCTTCACAAGTACAACCAGCGCGGACCGAACTTTGAGAACGCCAGGTTTGTGCAGCGTCTTTTTGACGAGAGGATCATCCCGGCCATGTACAAGAGGATAGCGGACAGCGAGGATCCCGAGATCGCCGATGACTTGGGGCTTGTCGTGGCGGAAAGCATCCCTTCGATCAATGGCAGCTCTGGTGACGGAATGGCGGAACTTGATGACCTCATAGGCCTTGCGAGGATAAAGACAAGGGTCAAGGACTACCTCAACGCCGTGAGGCTGGCATCAAGGCGGATGGAACTCGGTCTCCCGACCAGCATGCCGCGTCTGCACATGGCCTTTCTCGGGAATCCCGGAACAGGAAAGACCACAGTCGCGGAGATCATAGGCAAGGTGTTCGCCGAATGGGGGATCCTGTCCGTCGGGCGGGTCATCCGCACGGAGAAAAGCCAGATGGTCGGACAGTATATAGGGGAAACGGAGTACAAGATGAACAATCTTCTGGCCAGGGCACGAGGCAATATCCTTTTCATCGATGAGGCCTACCAACTGGCCGAAGGCGGCGAAAGGGATTTCGGGCGGATAGTGATGAACTCGCTGCTTACGGAACTCGGCAAAAACAACCTTGACATGGTCGTGATCCTTGCCGGCTACACGGCTCCGATGAAAAAGCTGTTGGAAAGCAATGAAGGAATAGAAAGCCGTTTCCCGAATGTCTTCAATTTCGAGGACTACACGACCGACGAGCTCCTTGAGATAGGCAAGTTGATGATCCATAGGCAAGGATTCAACCTGACCGAAGGGGCGGAACTGAATATGCAGGCCATCATCCGGGCCGAATCCGAGAAGCCGTCCCCTCGCTTCGGCAACGGACGTTTCGTGTCCAATCTCCTGCAGAACGAGATACTCGCGACTCTTGGGGCAAGGACAGCAAAGATGGACAATCCCACCGCCGAAGATCTCAGCACGATCCTACCCGAGGATGTTGTGGTCAACAAGGCCCAGAAAGATGTCATCTTTGACGATGTGGCGATCGACGAGGCGCTGAAGAGACTTGACAGCCTCGCGGGTTTGCCAAATGTCAAGCAGGCGATCCATAATTTTGTCCAATCCGCCCGCTACCTCCACTCTATCGGCGAGCCTTACGTCGGCAAAGGGCTTCTGTCCTGGAGATTCATCGGCAAGAGCGGAACCGGCAAGAGCACGGTGGCGGAGATTATGGCGGAGATCCTTAAGGGGATGCGCCTCATCGCGAACAGCCACATAACCGAGATAAAAGGTGAACGAATATTCAATGTCTCAGAGTCAGACTGTGACGCCGTGCTTCAGGAGGCGGTGAAGAAGTCTTGCAACGGATTGATATTCATTGATGTGGATGATTCCAAATTTGACGGCACAAGAAGCTATTACGGTCGCAGCGTCGAGCAGATCCGATTGAAAGTCAAGGAATTGACCATCGAGAGCGGAGGAGAATGCGCCTTGATCCTCGCCGAGCTGGACGCTCCTAACAAAAACGTGGCCGAGCAGCTCTCTGACGGCGGAGTCTATGAGTTCGACCACACTCTGGTCTTCAAAGACTTCACCCCTGACGAGCTCTTCCAGATTCTCTGCGGATGTCTCGAAAAGTTCCTGGTCAGCTTCAGTCCGGCCGCCGAAAGGCACATCAAAGGCTTCCTGAAATCCCTGAACTCATCGATCGGTGCGTCGGCCAGAACCATGAAACTCATGTCACGCACAATCTACCAGCAGGTAATCCTCCGCGAATCCGGCCTCGCCCGGCCACCGAAGTCCCATCAGGTACAGCTGGCCGACATCGAGACCTTCAAATGGGACTCCAAGAAAGGGAAGATCGGTTTCTGAATACGAATGGCCATGTCTAACATAAGAGTAAACACAACCGAGCTTCTGCAGCTCCTTGACCTGATACCTGCCAGCCACAACATCATGCTGGTCGGACGGCACGGGATCGGGAAGTCAGAGATTCTCACTGAATATTTCAACTCTCGCGGCATGCCCGTTGTCCCTCTGTTCCTCGGCCAGATGGCTGATCCCGGAGACCTCATAGGCATCCCGGCGAGAAACGAGAAGACCGGCAAGACCGACTTCATGCCCCCTTACTGGTTCCCGTTGGACGGCAAGCCGATCATCCTGTTTCTGGACGAGCTGAACAGGGCACGTCCGGAGATTCTCCAGACCATCATGGACCTTGCCCTCAACAGGACACTGGCCGGACGCCGGCTGCCGGAAGGGAGCCGGATCATCAGTGCGGTCAACGAGGGCGACCGGTACCAGCTCACGGACCTGGACCCGGCTCTGGTCAGCCGTTTCGACATTGTGAATTTCCAGCCTACAGTCCAGGAATGGCTTCTGTGGGCGGGACGCAACGGAGTGGACAGACGGGTCATGGATTTCATCGAGGATAACCCTGTCTGGCTGGACAGGAACCCGGACATGAAAGAGAACGAGGACACCGGGCTGGACAAGACCCCGGACCGCAGGGCATGGAAACGAGTGTCAGACATCATCTCAGGAGTCGAGACGATGACTCCTGTCCATCAAAAAGCCATCGCGGCGATTGTCGGGGCAAAGGCCACCGTCGCGTTCCGAAGCAGCGTGACAATGAACAGGCTGGCCAGCGGAAAGGATGTGTTGTACAGTTTCCATTCCGTCAGGGACAGGATCGACGGCTACTCGCTGCACGAGTTGTCAACAGTGAACGACAGCATATTCAGATGCCTTGAGGTCGAGAAAGTCACGGAGACCGACATGGAGAATGTCAAACAAAACCTCGTGGACTATTTTGAATGCCTTACTGGCTCCCACAAGGAAGCCGCCGCGCATTTCGCCAACCTTTATGTCCGCCAGACCTACCCCAAGGCCGTGGCTTTCATGGCCAAGGAATGCCGGACTCTGACAATCACACTGGTCCGTTTCGTCAAAGGCCTCAAGTAGATGGAAGACCGCATTGAGAGGATCATCAAACGCTGGTTCGTCACCGAGCCCGCACTTTTCGCCGTGATCTGCTCGCATGAGATCGCCGGGAACGTCAAGATGCGCTGTCCCGTGCGCAGCGGAGGCGGAAGGATCGAATGTAATCCGGATTTTGTCCGGGAGATGTCCGATGACGCCCTTGAGGAGGCATTGAGGACGGAAGTGCTACGCATCATGCTGAAGCACCCCTACGAGCGGCGTCCGGACGGTTGCCGAGGGGAGGCGATGGTCTTCGGAAGCAACCTTGTGATCAGCGACAACTACACGTTCTCCCGTTTCAACCTGCAGACAGCAGATGGTTCAGGATTCGAGGCCGGACTCTCCTATGAGGCATATTCCCGAAAAGTCGAGAAAGCCATGGAAGAAGGCGTCATTCCGTCAGGCGATCCTTCGCTGCGGGATGTGTCGGAACTTTGGGACGACGACCCTCTCCAGATAGCGCTCGTCAACGGAGTCCTTGAAGGAATAAAGGACTGGGGATCGTTGACCGGCGACCTGCTGGAAAGTGTGAAGGCCTCATCCCAGGCATCGATCAACTGGAAAAACGTGCTTGCGGGGTTCAGATCCTCGGTGCTTTCAATGGACAGAAGGCTGACAAGGATGCGCCCGTCACGCAGGACAGGATTCGAGAACATGGGGTCCGTCCGTCGGTTCACAAGCCGTATTCTTGTCGCGCTGGATGTCAGCGGTTCGGTGTCCAGCGAGGCGCTGGGCTATTTTTTGGGCGTTGCCAACAGCGCGTTCAAGTACGGAATCACGGAGATTGACGTCATCCAGTTCGAGATGTATGTCACGGTCAAAGACAGGCTCAGACACGCCCTCAAGGAAACTTTTGCGTTCGGCCGTGGAGGAACGGATTTCCAGGTGCCGGTGGACTATGCGGCGAAAGGAGGCTACGACGGTCTGGTCATTGTCACGGACGGAGAGGCTCCCCCACCCGTCATTCCCGACAATTTCAAGGCGGAGATCCTGTGGGTCTGCGAAAGTGCGGAGGCGTACAGGAGAAATTCCGGCTGGATGTCCCGCTCCGGCAGGGTCTGCACGATGAGACTACGATGAGACTATGATGAGACTATGATGAGACTATGATGAGAGAGCGTCCATCACGTCGAACAGGCTCAATGTGCTGAATCCCTGCCCTTTGTCATATTCATTATGGATCCGTCCGATGAATGCCGAGCAGGCCCTTTCAAGATCAAAGTTCCGCACCTTGAAGCCGCGCCTTGAACGGCATGTCGGGCACCATGTGTGCAGGACGCACTCGTCAAGGGCTGCGTAATCATATTCATAATCAATGAGAATCGGCCTTCCCTTGCAATGGCAGCCACCAATGGACCCGGATCTGAAAAGATCGGGCGCTTCCTCTATCGCCTTGATTATCACGCCCAAAGGGACTTCCTTGTAGATCTGGCGGTTGAATATTCCCGTGCGGGCGTAGAAAAACCTCGGATTTCCGTAGATCCGCTCCCTTTCAGCCCAGAACGTCGGGAAGTGTAGCCTGTAAACCTCCTTGAGGTTTTCCGCCGACTCCAGCACATCGGTGGCGGCCTTCTGGATCAGGCTCCTCACGATCTCGGCATTGCCTGCGTCAATCTCCCCATCGTCATCCAAATAAATCCGCGAAAGCACCAGAATGGTGTGTGAATATTGATCCGCACGGACTGTCACGTCCCCGCTTTCAAGAGCCTTTCTGGAATTGCGGCACTTGAATATGAATGCGTTGCCGTCGCTCTGCCTACTCAGTTCCTCCGCCGAAGGATCAATCAGCGGAATGACCCTGCTGTTGGTCAGAGCGGCGGTCATGAAAAGATAGTCCGTGTAGTCATCGCTGTGCGCGATGTCCAGTATCACCTTGTCGATCATCAGACCGAAGAGACGCTAACAGATCGAGTTAAGGCTCGGGACATATTCCCGCTGGATTGTTTCGGCGAACATCGTCGAGATTTCCTTCTCGCCGAATCCAAGATTGGCTCCGAACGAATAGATGAACTCCAGTTCCTTTTCTGCGATGTCCTTGTCAGACAGCACCAAAGACATCACATAGCGCAGCATGGGACCTCTCATGCCCGGATCAATATCCAGAATGGCCGTGATCGCCTTGGAGAACACTTCGCTGACATTCGCCTTCGCGATCTCATCCAGATAGACACGCGGGAAGATCGTCATCGGGGCCAATGTGCTGATGATGTGGTTGACCTCCTCGCTTGTGACCTCGTTGTCCACTCCAGCCACTATCAGTCCGACCGAGGCTATGAAATCGGCCATGTACTCGTCGATCGGTGAGTTCCCGACCTTCATCAGGATCGAGATCAGCGGCTCCATGCCTGCTGAAAGCTCCTCCTCGGACTCCGCCCCGGCGAACAGATTCAGAGCCTGCACCCTGATCGGATTGACAGGATGTGACGCTCGGTTGAGTCCCTTGTCCTTAAGGAAATAGTCCAGATGTCTGCTGTTGTCCTCCAGCAAGGCATCCATGCTGACATTCATCTTGGCCAGATCCAGCCCGGACGCCATCTTGAAGAAAGCCGTCACGCATGCGTCCACCTTCCCGACAGCCATGTAGCCATAGCGGTCAGCCACAAGCTCGGCCAGCTGGTCATGAAGCCTGATCTTGTAATGAAGGGTCATAGGCGGCGTTGTGTTGTCCGGCGGGAACACGAACATTATCAGTCTTTTGAGCGCGCTGTCCCGGTTGATGAGGTGTCCCAGCTCATGTCCGATGACAAACCGAAGCTCATCCTCGGTCATAAGGCTGACCAGCGAGGAGTTCAGGTTCACGATGTGCGGCATCCCTTCCTCAGCGGCCGCCACAGAAAACGCGTTGACCGTCGAGTCACCCGTCACATAGAAGTCAACAGCCTCCTCGAAGCCCAGTCTCTCCTTAACCTCATGGCACAGTGCATAAAGATCCCCCAGCAACGGCTTCGTGATCTTGATGCTGTGTCCCTCCATGTTGCTCCTCCAGTACTCATCCCCGCTGTTCAGCTTGGCCTTCTTGAGCACCGCCTCAACCACTCCCCCCTGCAGCGCGTCATAGATCTGTCCCCCAAGAATCTGCTCCAGTTCTATCGTCGGATTTAGATTTTTCATGTCGAATTCGTTTTTAGTGTTAATTATTGAGTCCACTTGAAAAAGTACCATTCGCCACTTTTTACCCCCGTTGGAAGTACCTGTGTGGCACATATTTTTTCAAAAAAAAGACTTTTTCAAGTGGACTCATTATTTAAGTGTTAATGTTATTTACTCCCCCAATGTCAACCTCACACAAACTTCATAGTATAAACTCCATTATCGTCACTAAAGTCATCAGCGAGAACCCCTCCACCTCAAACAACGAAACATCCTCTTTCAGACCTCTAAAAACAAATATACGAATAATCCTAAAAAACGCAAAATGCCATACGTCATGCAGATCAATGGCAAAGTCAGAAATTACTTTAAAACATATGAAATATCTTTAAAATGTTTTATTTTTGCAGAAAAACAAAACCAAAATGACACCTAATCAAAGAAACATCCTTAGAAGGATCAATCAAAGCCGTATTCCTGAATCGGAAATACAAAAGTATTGGGCAGCCTATATGAACATGGCGCGTCACAATTTATTCACCACGCTGAAATTTATAGGAGAAACAGTCGGGGTTTTCAGACCTTATGATTTGACAAGCAGAACAGGTGATTCAGAAGAGGCGATACCCCAAATGGCCATCATGACAGAGCAACTTTCTCCCGAAATCGAATCCAAGGCAAGGTCTTTGTTTTTCAAACATTTCCCTTTTTTACAAAACTCAGAAAGTAAGCCGCAATCAGGCAGCGATGATAACATGAGTATTGATAACAATGAACTGGAACGCACGGTTCTCACATTAAATGATTTGAGAATATTTCTTTCCAACATCGCCTACACTTTAAATCACTATCGCAACAAATATTCTCATAGTATTTTTATTGATAATAGAAATAAGAACGCCAAAGAAAAACAGGCCGAATCAGAAAAGCAATGTGGCTTGTACCTTAAATCCAGATTAACCATTGCAACCAGAAAAATCAGAGTGCGGTATAAGGCCAACAAAAACAGTGAACAGGAAGGAATGCTTGATGAACGTTCTATGGAGTTTCTCACTGAGGGAAAAGTCAAGATAACTAAAGATGATTCAGGCAAGAAGATAAAAAAAATCGACGATACCTATTATTTAAATACGCTAACCAGCGATAACACCTTAAGTTACTTTGGGAAGATCATGCTTGTATGCCTTCTGCTCGGGAAGAAGTACACAACCGAATTCTTAACACAATGTCATTTTTTGGAGTCCTTTAATAACGAGAATATAAGATCCCCAAAACTATCAGAGCGTAGGCTCATGCTGGATGTCATGACCGTATCCAGTATAAGACTGCCAGAGAAGAAACTATCCATAGAAAAGAATGACACACAGATCGCACTTGACATTTTAAATGAGTTGAAAAAATGTCCCGGAGAGATTTTCGAGCTTCTTGACGATAACGACAGGAAGAGATTCAATGTGGTTTCTGACACTGGAGATAATATTCTGTTGAGAAGATCTTCTGACAGATTCCCACAATTGGCATTATCATGGTTGGATGCAAACAACGCATTTCCCAATCTTAGGTTTCAGGTCAATTCCGGAAAATTTCGATATCTTTTTTGTGCGGACAAAACATGTGTGGATGGCCAAAAGAGATTACGTGTGCTTGAAGAACCATTAAATGGTTTCCGACGCTTAAAGGATTTAGAAGCAGAAAGAGTCGACGCTCTTTCAAATGGATCCCAATGGTTTGGTTTCAGCATTTTATCACCAGAAGAAGCTCCACGCAACAGCGCCACTGTGCTACCATACATAACAGACTCAAGCGTCAGATATATTTTCGATGGAGATAACATAAACCTCTCTGAAGGAGATTATATGCCAGAAATTGTTTCTCTTGAAATGAATGGAACGACAAAATACAAGGTTATATGTAAATTGCCATATTGCAGTATTAGTAAATATGAACTTCCAGGGCTGTTATTCTATCACCTATTAACTTTGAACAACCCTACACAAACGGAGAAACCCGCTGAGGATATAATAATTGAAACGGTTAATAACTACAAAAGGCTTTTTCGGGATATAGAAGAAGGGATATTAATACCAGATGAAGAATTAACATCTAACAAGGAATTAACTCCAGATAAAAAACGGGATTTATTAGATAAACAACTAAAAAGGGACTATTGTATCAGTATTTCTGACATTCCCTCCAAAATGATTGATTATTTACTGCGACGAGAGAAGGATTCTGTCACTCAATTTGCCGGATGGAAAAATTGGTTAATCCATGATCTGCTAATGGACACAACCAGACGAAAAGAAAAACTAAAGCAGAACATTGAAAGGATAAGTAACCCTGACGATAATAAGCCAGGGAAGAAAGACTATGTATATCTAAAACCGGGAGCGTTTGCCTCATTTATCGCAAAGGACATCGTTTTCTTTCAAGAATGTAGTGGCGACAAGAAGATGACCGGATTGAATTTTAATGTCATGCAATCCTTGATAGCAACGTTCCGCCACGATGGTCCAACAAGTCTGGACATCCTCTGCCAAGCATTCAGGAATGCCGGGCTGATTACGAGCAGTAACGGCAAAGGCAACCATCCTTTCCTGCATAATGTGATTGCCACCAACCCACAAGGAGCCATTGATTTCTACAAATCATATTTGGATAAAAAAGAGGAATATCTTAAAGGAAATATTCCTGATGATGCTGCATTTCTTCACTCATGGAAAAGTAAATGGAATGACAAGAGCGATGATTACTATCGCACTCTTGCACAACGGTATAAGAATAGCACGATTCAATTGCCGAGACAATTGTTTGAGGAGCCTATCAGGCAAAAACTACTTTCAATACAGGGAGAACAAGCACAAGAATTAAGGGATAGTATAAACTCTGCAATGAATCATGGAAGGTGCAATATTGCGTTTATGATCTCCGAGTTCTTTGATAAGTATTTGAACGACGGCCCTCAGTTTTTCTATGGGCTATCGGAAGGAGACCTTAACCATGATCACAACCATAGATTTTACTCTCTAATAAGGGCTAATGTTAATTATGCCAGAAGATTATCCGATGAGTTACAACGTGTTTATGATAGGAAGTGTTACTCAAATATGATCAAGTCGGGTATTTGCCTTGCTGGCAAATATAGGGAAGAATCATTCGAAAACTTCACAAATGCCGTTAAAGCGTTAAACAACAGTGGTGACTTAAAGCATAATTATGTATTATTTGCTACAATACGAGACAACATAAAGTATGCGAAAAAACTAGTGAGTATAGAAAGCAACGTCCCTGAGTCTAAGAATTTTATTCGCATAATCAAAGATGCGATTGCCAGCATCAATGAGGATTCATATGAAGAATTCTCAGTCAAACTTAAGGGTGCTTATCACAAGATGGTGGATACTGAGAAAACATTACGAAGATATGCCGTTCAAGACGAGGTTCTATTTCTTGCCGCAAAACAAACAATAGGTTCAAATCTTGGAAATCATACTCTTGAATATAGAATTTGTGATATTAGGCCTCAGGGAGAAGGGATTCTGGATCACTCAATTCAAGAAATCGCGACAAAATTCTTAGTAAAAAACTCTTATGTAAATGTTATACAAAATAACGTTAAGGTAAAAGATTATGGCAAAGTCTTTAAGTTGATGCATGATCGAAGAGTTGATGACTTGCTCTCGCTCCACTGCGGTGGAACAGTCAACATGAATGCTCTAATAAGCGAACTTCAAGAATACGACGAATCCCGTATTCCTATCTTCGACACAATACTTCGTTATGAACGAAAGATATCCTCCGGAGTCCCTATGGAGGCCCTTCTGAACAATCGCAGCCGAGTTGACTTCAAAGCCATTCAAGCATTTGATAATCAGAATACGCCTGAAGACAAGAATAGTTTCAAGCAAATAAGAAACGCTTTCAGTCACAATCAGTATCCGCAAGACGACCACGGGTTAACTTGTTTCTCTAGCGATATTGATATCCCAAATATCGCTAGAGAAATTACTCACCGAGCGGATGTTATAGAACATAACACGCAGAGCAACAATAATCAAAGCTAATTTCTTCAAGCATACATGCTGAAAGAGGATGACTCAAATTGAGTCATCCTCTTTTTTTGTGCCTTACCTTTTCATGCTAAGGAAAACTTAACAATAAAAACACAGTACCCATCTCTATTATTCTCTTAAAAAACATTGTCTTTACACCTACTCATATGTAGGCTTCTAAAACTTCTTATCGCCATCATGGGAATGTTCGTTTTTTGTTTCCATACCTACTCATATGTAGGCTTCTAAAACGTACTGGAGCTGTTGGCGCTTGCCGCTATGGTGGTTGTTTCCATACCTACTCATATGTAGGCTTCTAAAACGATGGCGAGACATTCAAAATGAGAGCAAGTTGGATGTTTCCATACCTACTCATATGTAGGCTTCTAAAACAGCCCTTATCCTAACGGACGGTGGTAAAAGAAAAGTTTCCATACCTACTCATATGTAGGCTTCTAAAACGTTGATGGGAGTACAGAATGCTTCAGGCGTTTCTGTTTCCATACCTACTCATATGTAGGCTTCTAAAACATTCTCGTGGACCAGTTGCGAGGCAAATGAGAAAGTTTCCATACCTACTCATATGTAGGCTTCTAAAACGGTAACACTCGGCAAAGTTGCCCCACGTTCCTAGGTTTCCATACCTACTCATATGTAGGCTTCTAAAACGATCTCGCCGCGACGGCCGGCATTTGCTTTGCATGTTTCCATACCTACTCATATGTAGGCTTCTAAAACGAGGGTTACAAGCTCTCTGTTGAGGCTGGTGCTAGTTTCCATACCTACTCATATGTAGGCTTCTAAAACAATCTGATACTCAACACAATGCAAGTTGCGAGTTTCATCTTCTTTCGTAAAGCATTGCTGTTCATAACAGATTAGTCTTAGAATTATTTTTCGCAAATATGGTGATTTCTTTGTTTCTATCCAAAGTTTTTAGCAAATTTAGGAGACAAAACCTATTAAAGACATGTTCAGAATGGTTAAACACGTAATCGAAAAAGATTTCCTGATTATTGAAGAAAATACGATTTTCGAAATAATCATAGGAAAAAACGACTGCATCGGAGTATTATTTCCGCAAATAACACAAGATATTGTACAATTTCTATGATTTGCGAAAATATGGGACACTATCAGTCATCGCTTCTATAATCATAATCTAATGAAAATCAATCACAAGTCCATTTTTTCAATTTTCGCAAATCATTTTCAAGCATGAAACGACTAAACCTAATTTGCATTTCAGAAGAGAACCATCTAAAAACAGCATTCCAGTCTATACTCATAAAAGGATCTGCTGGTGGGATTGACAACATCTCCGTGACTGAGTATCAGAGATCTTTGAATAACAACATCAAACTGCTGTCTGAAAACCTTCGAGCCGGCAAATGGAAACCACAACCTTACCTTGGGCTACATATTCCTAAAAAGTCAGGAGGGACAAGGACTCTCGGGCTTTTGAGCGTTGAGGACAAAATCGTACAGACCTCAATTAAATTCTATCTAGAGCCAGTTATAGACCAAATGCTGAATTCATCTTCTTATGCGTACAGAAGTGGAAAAGGCCATGTGAAAGCCGTACGCAGGGCACTCCACGAATCCAGCCAAAAAAGGAATACTGTCTATCTGAGAACAGACATCAAGGATTTCTTTGACTCAATAGATCGTGACATCCTAATGAACTTGTTATCCAAACCGATAAAAGACACAAAACTTTTATCTCTCATTAGACTATGCCTTACAATGGGGCGTGTTAACCCAGATATGTCTTGGAAAGAATCTCCTGTCGGAATTCCGCAAGGAGCGATTTTGTCTCCATTACTTTCCAATCTTTACATGACATCATTCGATACTTTTATCTCAGGTATAACGAATGCTTACATCCGTTATGCGGATGACTGTGTCTGTTGGTTTAAAGATGAAGGATGTGCTCAAGCCGCACTTGAAGCCATGAAAATATTCCTCCAGGAGAAATTGAAACTACAGCTAAATGACAAGGTCAAAATTGACAGAACAGATTCTGTCCCTATGACTTATTTGGGATTGGATTTTTATCAAGGCAGGATTTCTATTTCTGATTCTAAAAAGCAAGAGTTGGCTCAAAGTATAAGGAAGATAACTGTTGGAAATGGCTTCATTTCCTCAAAATATCTTAAGACTTTGGATGGTATAAGAAGATACTACGCCAAGGTTCTTCCTAATGAATTTTCCAACATGTTTGATGTTTGGCTGAAAGACGCTATTAAGGAATATGTTATAAAGGGACATATAAAGAAAAAGGAAGCCTATGCGATTTTCGGAGACATTGATGGTTATGCGGAAAAGGATCTCATTCGGAACTGGATAAATGAAGCCGTCAAAGATTCATCTTATATCGATACGGAGCGTAAGGTAATTGCTTCTAGGAAAAGAGAATACCAACGTCGTGAATCAGAAAACAGCGAATTGATTGTCAATACGCCAGGATGTTTTTTAGGATTGAGTGGCAGAGGAATCACGTTGAGAAAGAATGGCCAACCTGTCAGAATTCCACCTAGTGCAGCTCTTAAACATATTACAATAATGTCACAAGGTGTGTCCATGTCCAGCAATCTGATCGGTTATTGCATGGAGAATGACATTGCCATTGATTTTTTTGATTTTGGTTCAAAGCATATTGGGTCAATTCTGGCTCCGAAATATATGTTCACTGCGATGTGGAAGGACCAAGTCTTGTTGGATGAGTCAAGGCGCAACGAAATAGGACGGCGGATCATCATGGGAAAAGTAAAGAATCAGTCATCCTTGGCTAAATATTTCAACAAGTACCACAAAACAGTCGGAGTACAGGATGCATTCCTGCTATACGACGATACTGTCCAAACCTTGCTGGTCAAGATAAGGAATATTAAAACCGACCTGACAGATTTCAAATCAATATTAATGGGATTGGAAGCGTCCGCCGCATCCGCTTATTGGGAATATGTCAGAGCATTGATTGAAGATGATAACGTAGGATTCTATTCGCGCGTTAAGCAAGGTGCGACAGATTTGGTGAATTCGCTTCTGAATTATGGATATGCAATGCTTTATCCAAGGATATGGCAAGCTGTGTTGCGTCATAAACTTAATCCATATATCGGATTTGTCCACTACGCCAACGCTCAGGCGAATTTGGTCTTTGATATGATCGAGTTGTTCCGTTGTCAATGTGTCGATCGAATTGTGATTGCCCTCATTCAGAAAAAAGAAGTATTGAAGTTGTCAGGAGGCAGATTGGATGAACCGACCAAGGTTAAATTGGCGAAGCATATAGCGGAGCGATTCAATAGACGAGAAAAATATAGGGGAGAATCAAGACGTTTTATGGATATAATTGATCTTCAGTTTGATGAGTTGTGTAATTCCATTGTCGAAGGAGTCGCATTCCGGCCATATCTTGCAAAATGGTAACATATGAGAGTAAGAAAGAAGTTCTATGTCATTGCCTACGACACCACGTCGGCCAAAAGAAGACGAATGATCATCAGATTATTGGAACCCTATGGTAAACGCATAAACTATAGTGTTTACGAATGCATGCTAACAGAGTCCCAATTATCAAAACTTGTTCAAGACATCAGCAAAATCGTGGTCGTAGGAAAGGATCAAGTGGCCATGTATAGGTTGTGCCTTGACTGTTATGCCCACATAAAGTATATTCCCAAAACTAATAATATGGTAGAGAATATCGTAACCATATGATAAATACAAACATATTCCACTTTCCAAACGCACCTTTCGGAAACTTTGGATATATATAATAAATTATTTATATATTTGTCGTTATAGGTATCGCAAACCACGATACCAATACTGAATTATTAACTAATTAACGTGAGTTCGATGAATTATAACTAAAAGAGCGACAATTGAATAACTCCATTCTCATAATGTGGGACACGTTCCACATCAATCATCGGCTTCTTCGGGAAGAACGAGTAGGCCGCCAGGCCCGCCATCAGATTGACCGTGAAGCCGACGACGGACCGGTGTCGGGAGTGCTCGATCTGCGCGATGTTCTTAAGCTCATCGTTGATGGTCTCGATCAGAGCCCTCTTGCGCAGAATGACTGCCACTCTGCCCAGGCCATCTCAACGGTGTAGTTCCTGTCACCAGTCCGGAACACCTGCTTGAGATCCTCTGCCACCTCTCGCTTGTCCCCGATGCGTACATCGCTGATTATGTTGCGCTTGAGGTGCGTCGTGCAGCGCTGCAGTGGCGTTTTGGGAAAGACCTCGGCAATCACGTCCTCCAAGCCTCTCAGACCGTCGGCGCATATCAGCCCAAGTCTCTCAACGCCTCTCTCATGTATGTCATTGAGCATCTCGCCCCAGCCGTGAGCGCTCTCCGTGGGCTTGTTGTAGATGCCTATCACCTCCCTCGTCTTGTCATCCTTCACGGCCAGCAGGACATAGAACGCTTCCGCATCGACGCTGCGCTTGCGGTGAATCTTGATATGCACGCAGTCAATGAACAAGACTGGATAGTATGCTTCCAGACTGCGGTTCAGCCACTCCTGGACATCCTTTCTCAAGTAGTCCAGCATCCTTGAGATGCTCGCCTTGCTGTAGTGTTCGCCGTATATGTCGTTGAACACATCACCGACCTGTTCCTGAGTCAGGCCCTTGCTGTACAATGTGCCTGCAAGTCTCTCACACTCTTCCTCCTGGCTCCTCAGCACGGCCAGGATGCGTGGGTGAAAATTTCCGTACCTGTCACGCGGTATCCTGAATGTCAGGGTGCGGCCCTGACCATATGTGTGGCCCATCCTGAAGCCGTTTCCCTTGTCCCCCCGGCAGGCCGTCTTCGCGTAAATACTCACGCCTCTCGGCTACCATCATACTCTCAATCATTATCTCCATCAGGTCCTGGAGACCATTTTCTCTCTCCGCATGCTTGCATAATACCTCGGAAAGTTGTTCCTTTGTGAAATCCATAAGTCTACGATTCTTTTGTATTTGTTGTTTCTCTTTTACAAATCTAAAGAAATCCGTAAACTTTCTTTTTATCTCAGCTCGGACACACTTCTTGAAACAGTATCGTCACCCTCGATGTAACATACGTCCAAAAAGGTCTACAACTGGTGACCAAGGTATGTTATTATTTGGAATTCTCGTATATTTATAAGCATTTGATTATCAACAAAAAAGCCCTCTGCTTAATTGCAGAAGGCTGTACACCCTGTATATGTAACTAATGGGGTAATAATGACTTATGCGTTTTTATTTTCTGGACATTGCAATAAATCGATCCACCATTGCTATAGATTCTCCACTATTTATTGCCTTTTAGTTAACCCCTAAAATCCTTCATCTTCTCTTTGATGGCATCCTTTGACGGGTGCTCACTTGCATCCTTAGGAAGGGAGATTCCTATCCCATCAAACATAGTATAGTCGGGTGATGTGATCTTTTTGCTTATATGCACTTTATAGCTTTCATCAATGGTCAATAGTCCACAGTCATACATCTTATGCAGATCGATTCTGAGCAAGAGACCGTTTTGGATATGATTAGACTCCTTGCTGATGTATGCTTGAATATGAGCTGCTTGAAGCAGTTCTGGCGTTTCCTCTCATGAGATGCAGCATTTGTAATTGTATGCCCTTGAGACATCCAGCTTGAATTGTGCTTGTCCTTCCCTCATTGTAGACAAGTGGCTTATTTTCTTCTTGGCGGTGCTTGCTACAAGGCTGAACGGGCTAGTGTAGGTGACCGCCTCATAGCTCTCGAAAGGATCTTTTGTAAAATTGTAGTACTTGAGTTCTACTTATTTTCCTTATAGGAGACTTTAACATAAAGTAAAACTTGGCTCCTTTCTTCAGTCCAGAAACCTTCCAATCGGTCGGAGTCCAAAAGTTGACATTGCTAGTGAGGCCATTTTTCTTGAGAAAATCTGCCCATTTGATCTCAGTGTTAGCTATTGCAAACATATAATTAGGTTGTTGTGATTTTTAACATTGCTGGAAATGGTTTTGAGGGTAACCTTCTATATGGAAAGACATCGCTGTCAGCATATCCTCACCCTTAAACTTATCTAGATATTTGCACTCCTTAATAATCTGTGAAGGCAGACAAAGATTGTTTTCGGATTATTTGAGGGCAATCTCCCTCACCTCCGGCACGAGCTCCAGAGTCGCTCCCATCGCATTTGCGAACTTGAAGAGCATAGAAACAGAAATCTCGTCTTCCAGGAACCAGTGGTTGACGGCCTGGGCGGTGCGGCTGAGCTTGGCACCGATTGTCTCGAAGTTGAAGTTGTTGAGCTTCATCTCGACGAAGAGGGGATTGAGCTTCTTGGATGGGTCCAGCATATTCAGAATGGCATATGCAGTTGCCCTTGACGGCGCCTTGTCGTCGGCATAAGTGAACACCATCTTTACATCGTAGCCGAAGTAGTCATATATCCTGACGAGATTCGAATAACGTATGTCATCTACGCTGAACCACCGGCCGAAAGCGGCGGTCGTGATACCCATATGAGCTGTCAGGTCCTCGCGTTTTGCTCCCGTCGCATTCAGGAAGTATCCGAGGAACTTGAGATTCTTGCACTTCTCAACAGTAGCGGCATTGACCATTGGTCTTTGCCGTTTTTGCTTTTCGTCCATTTTTCGTAGAATTAAAAACTAACGAATTTTTGTTTTGAGAGAATATCTCTCAAACTTTGTCAAATAAACCTATGCAAATATAAAGAAATAATTCATAGGTACTGCATTTTTTACGAAAAACCGACGAAAATGGATTTTGACAGAGTCAGAAGCGAGTATTCCATCCTCACCATCATGGCGAAACTCGGTTGCGACATGACCCATAAAGGGTACATGTACAAGGCCCCGTTCCGCGAAGACAGAAATCCGTCGATGCGCGTCGACGAACGCCGGAACATGTGGTGCGACTACGGCAGCATCCTTCCTGACGGAAGAAGGGCCGGCGGCGGCAACATAGAGCTCGTCCGCCTGATGTTCGGATTGAATTCAAACAAGGAAGCGGCTGAAAAGATCATCGACATCTGCGGGGGACTCGTTGAGCGATATTCGCAGCCTAAGAGTATCAAAAGGGAAAGCGAAAAGAAGCCGGGAATAGAGGTAATCGGTTCTTTGAATATGATTTCAAACCGAGCCCTCCGCAATTATCTGCGCGGTCGAGGAATCAATCCTGACCTTGCAAGCCTCTGGTGTGATGAAGTGGATTTCAGGATAGGTTCATCCGACAGCAGGATGTTTGCCATTGGCTTTCGGAACGACAGGCAGGGATATGTACTGCGCAACAGTTTCTTCAAAGGGACCAATGTCAACTCCATTTCAACCATAGTGAACGGTGCTACGGCGGAAGAAGCAGCCTGGAAAAATAGACAAACCTCCCCTGTATGTCCCGATGCCGGCGATGGCAAGGTGATGGTCTTTGAAGGGTTCATGGATTACCTTTCTCTGTTGACAATGAGGGGAGTCAACAAATTGGACTGCGATTGTGTAGTCCTGAATTCAACGATAAACGTTGGCGAGGCGATCAGTTTCCTCAGGAAACATGAGCGTATTGAATGTTGGCTTGACAATGATGATGCCGGCAGGCAGTGCCTGAAATTCATTCAGGATCGTTGCGGTGAAGAGAAGGTGGCGGATATGTCCCAGACATATTGCCGGAACAATGATCTCAACGATTATCTGACGAGGACAATCAAAGAAAACGAACTGCAGCACCGTAAGCTAGGAAAGGGTTTGTGACTACACTCAAACAGCATAAGAATATGGCAAAACTTGAAGCAAATCAAATTCCCTGGCAGAAGCTGGCGGAATGGGGCATTCAGCAAAGAGTGCTGGAAGCCAACCAGGAGGCGATGCAAAGACTGATTGCAGGAAGGTACACCCCTCCGATGAACTTTTACCGCAAGGATGACGGCCTGTCAATTGAAGGGCAGGCGGCTATCCGTTGTTACAAGGCCAAGGACGGTTCGGTCAAACTGGAACTGCAGGGCGTCGGCGAGCCGATTACGGAGAATTCGAAACTCTATCTGTTCGGTGTTGAACTGACCAGGGAGCAGGTGAAGAACCTTGCCGAAACCGGCCATGCTGGCAGTCTCGTTCCGAGCAAGGACGGAAGCAAGCAGTATTTCGTCAGTCTGAACAAGGAAACGAACAGGCTTGTCAGCATGCCGGCTGAAAGTGTGACCGGACCGAAAGACAATATGATAGCCGGAGTCAGACTCGATCAGCATCAGATGGCGAAATATCTCAAAGGCGACGCTGTTTATCTGAAGGGTATGAAAAGAAGTTTATTTTCCGATGCAAAAATGAGAAAATATGGAGCCCAAAACTTCGTCGGTGCTGATTTCGCCTACGATTTCGCCAAGGTGGTAGAGGGCTTCGCGCAGGTCTTGGGCGACCAAATCGGGTGGAAGTGGTTGTG
>ERZ857629.1429-NODE-1429-length-26272-cov-5.032689_pt1 | contig 26272 bp, 20 predicted proteins | sample MGYA00519700_ERZ857629 | MGnify/ENA primary metagenome ERZ857629 (study PRJEB31778, sample SAMEA3449351) | human gut metagenome | biome: human gut; feature: human-associated habitat; material: faeces | place: United Kingdom | collected 2010/2012 ...
TTAACAATGCTTACTTGTATGACACTTTATTTTGTTGTACTTTACATTAGAAAAGATAATAATTTAATATTTATATTAAGTAAATTTTTAAAAAGGAGTAGGATCTAAATATGAAAAGAATAATTGTACCAACTGGGTATATGGGAAGTGGTTCATCAGCTGTAACGGACTTAGTATCTGAATTTAAGGATTGTGAAAATAGCTTTAAAAGCTTCGAATATGTAATGTTACATTGTCCAAATGGATTATTTGATTTAGAAGATAAATTACTAATTGGAAATAATGCTATAAGAAGTGATGAAGCACTTAGAGCCTTTGAATACCAAATGAAGAAATTATATAATAAGAAATATTGGTGGGTTGGTAATTATAAAAAAATAATAGGAGAAGATTTTCTTAGTATGACCAAGGAATTTATAAATGACATTCAAGATCTAAACTATGAAGGCTACTGGTATTTTCAAGAAGAAGTTGATTTCAAAATGTTTCTAAAATTAACTATTTTAAAAATACTAAAAATAATTACATTTAATAAATTAAAATTTAAAAAAGTTTTAAAATATAAAGATGGAATGAGAATATCATTTAATTCTCCTGAAGAATTTTATAAAAAGTCTCACGACTACATTTACAAAATAATTGAATTAATATCTAAAAACAAAGAAAATGTCATATTAGATCAATTGCTTTTACCATTTAACTTATTTCGTGTAGATAATTATTTTGATGATAGATTAAAAGTAATTGTGGTGGAAAGAGATCCGAGAGATGTGTACATTTTAAATAAATACGTATGGGGAAAAAAGAAAATATCTGTACCTATTCCAACAGATGTTGAAGATTTTTGCACTTATTATAAGAAAATGAGGGAAAGTGAGAAGAAGACAGATAGCTCAAAAGTTTTAAGAGTAAAATTTGAAGATTTAATTTATAATTATGATCAAAAGCTAGATGAGATCACAGAATTCTTGGGTTTCAATCAAAAAGATCATATTTATAAAAAAAGTAGATTTAATCCCGATTTGTCGATTAAAAATACTCAATTATTTAGAAAAAAAGAATATGCTGATGAAATTAGTATAATTGAAAAAAAATTATCAAATTACTTATACAAATTTCCTTATCAAATAAATAATGATGAAAAAAACACAATAGAATTTGAGTAAAATTTCCAATTATAGGTGAAGAAATGAAAAAAAATATTATATTAATAGTACTAGATTCAATTACGAATGATGTTTTATTTAATAAAAATAGTTCTAAGCTATGTGCACCATTTTTAAATAATTTAAGAAACAAGTCAATTTCTGGAGATAAAATGTTTTCTGAAGCTCCATACACAGAAGCTGCTTTAATGGCACTTTTAGGGTCATTAGATACGATGGATAAGGGTGGTTATATGGAAAAATTCAAAAACAAGACTTGTGTTTTAGAATGCTTTAAAAAAAATGGTTATAAAGTTTTTTTTAATAATTATTATCCAAGTGTTTATCCAAGTTACTCAGTAAAAGGTTTCGATGATAAAAAGTATATTGAAGGTTTTGACTTTAATCAACTATGGGAATATAGATTAAAATATTTTTCTTCGATTGATATTTCAAAAGAAGAAAGAAAAAGGTTAATTGAAATGCTAGAAGATAATTTACTTGCTTGGTTAGAATATTTTGACAAAATCAAAAATAATAATGAAGAAACCTCTATGATGAATGATTGCATAGATAAAAGTAATTTAGATTTCAATATTAAACTATTAAAAAAAGAGTTTTGCAATTTTAAGAATGATAAAGAACAATATTTAGATTGTTTATTTACTATGAGAGAAAAACACCCGTTATTTAAAATAAAGACTTATAAAATGACTGATAAAGTACATGATGATGCAATTCGTCATTTAGTAATGAAACGATACTTAAAAACTTTCAAAAAAATTGAAAGGTTGAATTTTAATAAAAATATTTTAAATAATAAATTTCCATTTTCAAAATTTTTTAAAAGTCTTGCAAATAAAGAGTGGAGTGTAGCAAAAGGACTTTTAGCAGCGTATAAAAATTCTTTATTTGATAAAGATTTGTATGATAGAATTAATTTTGATTACGATCAATTTAAAAATCAAAGATCATTTTATACGGTATCTCAGGAACTATGTAAATGGATTTCTAATAATAAGAATAAACCTTTTATGGCTTATGTTCATGTTGATGATGCTCATTATACAGAAAATTTTTTTACTTATGATACGAATGATATAAAAATAATAGATAATGATTTCAAAAGAATTGATGATTATCTTAATAAATTACCAAAAAAATACTATGGAAGTATTGCATATGATTTAGCATTATTATATTGTGATAATGTAATTAAAAATATATTTAAATATTTAAAAGACAATAATTTATTGGAAAGTACAAGTGTTGTTATTACTGCAGATCACGGCTTTTCTTACTATTTTAATCCGATCAGAGAAAAGTATGTTATATCCAGCTATAAAGAAAACTTTAATGTTCCTTTTATTATATATGATAAGGACATAAAACCACGAAAAATTTATGATTTTTGTTCTACTAAAGATATTCCAACAACTCTTTTATCCCTAGCAAATATTAAAATTCCAAACGATTTTAAAGGATTAAATCTTTTGAAAGATAAGGGAAGAAGTTATGCTTTACTTGAGTACATGGGTGGGGGGTGTCCTGATATTTATCGAAGACCAATAAATTTAGGAGTTAGAACTAATAATTATTTTGTAAGACTGGATGCTTTCATAAATAAAGATTTTAATGAAAATAAAATAATAGAGGTCTACGATTTAATTCATGATCCGTTTGAAAATAATAATCTTTGTAATAAAAAAAATGTGAATATAAATAAAGAATTAGAGATTTTAGAAAAGAGATTTGATGACATAAAAAAACAATATGGAGGAATTAATGAAAATAAAAGTTAGCATAATAGTTCCAGTGTGGAATGTTGAAAAATATTTAGAACAATGTTTAGATTCATTAGTAAATCAGACATTAAAAGAAATTGAAATAATTATAGTAAATGATGGGAGTCCAGATAATAGTCAAGCTATAATTGATAGTTATGTAAAAAAATATCCTAAATTAGTAAGATCATTTATTAAAGAAAATGGTGGACAAGGATCAGCTAGAAATTTTGGTTTATCAAAAGCCAAGGGAAACTATATATCTTTCGTTGATAGTGATGATTGGTTAGATTTAAACGCTTTAGAAGAAATGTATAATGTGGCAATAGCAAATGATTCTGATGTTGTTATTTGTGATATGATTGATCATTTAAAAAATAATGAAATATATCATGATTGCACAAATTATAGAGCTGTGTATGAAGTAACACCGTCTGCGTGCAACAAAATATTTAAAAAAGATATTATTGAAGATATAAAATTTTTACCAAATTTATGGTATGAAGATTTTAATTTTACTACTAAAATCTTATTAAAAACACAAAAAATATCTCAAATCAATAAGGGCTTTTATCATTGTAACTGTAGAGAAGTTTCTACGATGAATAACAATAATTCTATAAAAAACCTTGATATGATTAAAGTGATTGAAGATTTAAAAATATTTGCTAAAGAAAATAATTTGTATAATGAAGAAATTTTTACTTATTTAATATATAATCACATTTTAATTACTTCGATAAATAGAGTTGCTATTCAAAAAAATAGAAATAAAAATAAAGTTATTAAAAAATTCATTAGATATTGTCGTGAAACTATTCCAAATTACAGAAAAATGAATTTTTATATAAATGAAAGAAGAAACAAAAAAATAATTGCTTGGTTAAATTATCATTATTTTTATTATTTGTCAAAATTAATTTTAAAAATTAATTCATTATTAAAAAGAGGTGGAAAATGAAAAAGGTAAGCGTTATAATTCCGGTTTATAATGTAGAAAACTATTTAAGAAAGTGTTTAGATTCACTAGTGAATCAAACACTTAAAGACATTGAAATTATAGTAGTCAATGATGGAACTACAGATAATAGTCAAGAAATTATTAATGAATATGTCAAAAAGTATCCAAAAAAAGTAGTTTCAATTATCCAAGAAAATGGAGGACAAGGTGCCGCGAGAAACACTGGTCTTTTGCATGCAAAAGGTGAATACATTGGGTATGTAGACAGTGATGATTATGTAGAAGAAAATATGTATGAAGAATTATATAAAAAAGCCAAAGAAGAAGATTCTGATATTGTAATTTGTGGAAATAATGTTGTGAAAGAAAACTATGAGTTATTCTCAAAGGAAGATGTTGATAAAGAATTTTTATTAGGAAAAATGGCTGTTTGGAATAAGATTTATAAAAAAAATATTATTGTTGATAATAAAATACAATTTAGAAGTAAAGTGTGGTATGAAGATTTAGATTTCACAATGAAAGTATATTTTTCATCAAAAAAAATAAGTTATATAGATAAAGCACTTTATAACTATCTATTAAGAGAAGGATCAACTATGAATAATAAAAATGCTTCTGGCATGGAAGCATCTCACAAGTATCAGAACCATATGGTTGGGAAAGAAATTTAGAACTTATAGAAGCATTTGATTCTTTAATTGATTATTGTAAAGATAAAAAAATATATAATAAAGCAAAAGATGAAATAGAATTTTTATGTATATATCATATGTACATTTTTGCTATAACTAGGGTATTAAATACTAATAATAACTATAAAGCTAAGATAGCAATTATAAATAAATTTAGAGATTATATTAATAGTAATTTTCCAAATTTTAAACAAAATAAATATCTATATTTATTACCTAAAAGAAGAAAACTTATATATAATTTGATTAATTTAAAATTTTATTGTATAATAATATGGTTATTTAAATTATGTAGGAGGTGAAAGAGTTGAACATAATGAATTTTTTGAAAAAAAATTGGTTAATGATTTTAATTGCTATTCAACCATTATTAGACATAGCATCCTTTTTTCAATTAAAATATCTAGACAATTCATATACTTGGATAATAAGAATTATTATGTTGTTCTTCTTATGTTTAATATGTTTTATTAAAACAGACGAAAAGAAAAAGTATATATTTTCGTTAGTTCCTATAGGCTTATTTTATATATTACATATTTGTAATTTATACAGAATTGATAGATTGTCATTAATTTTAGATACAAAATATTTTATTCAAACTTTTCAATGTCCTATTTTATTTATTACTTTTATATTCTTAATAAAATATGAAATTAACAATTTAAAATGTTTGAAAAATGGTGTATTATTGGCATATATGTTTATAATTATCAGTGTTATATTGTCACTTCTTACAAATTCTTATGATAGTACATATGAGGGTTATGGTATAACTGGATGGTTTAGTAGTGCTAACACGCAATCAATGATATTGGCAGCAATTTGTCCTCTAGCAATGTTATTTGTTTTTGAAAAGAAAAAAATATTTTTAAATATATTTGTTACATTAGTATCATATTTATTATTATTTTTAAACGGAACTAGAGCATGTTATTATACGTTAATTGCAACATTTGCGATTTTTTCTGTTATGTCTTTACTAAATATTAGAAAAAATACAGTCAATAAGTATAATTTCATAACTTGTACAGTATTTTTATTAGGTTCAATTTTATTTTATAATGATTCATATACTATTTTAAGAAGGAATACCATTAATAATACATCTCAAAATTATGAAGATCAAATAAATTTAATCGAAAAAAGTTTTGATGAAAAGAAAAAAGAAATAATTAAAAATTCAGAGAAAAATAACATTATTGATGATCAAAAAAATGCAGAAATTCAAAAAGAAGAAAAGAATAAGAAAATAGAAATATTGAAAACAAGTTATATTTTTAGAGATCTAATGAAATTGCATGGAGAAAAATATGTATACGAAGAAATGGAAAATAAAATTGATTCTAAAGCGTTAGGCGATACAAGATTAATGAAAAGAGTAAATGCAAGAATTGAAATAAAAAAAGCAGGACTATCTTCAAATGTTTTAGGTATTGGTTATAGTACAATTCAAAAGAATCAATTAGATTTGGAAAATGATTTATCTGCGATTTATTACTATTATGGAATTATTGGATTTGTAGTATATATTAGTTATTTTATCTACCTTTTAATAAAGGCGTTTATTGAATTTCTAAAATATCCCAAAAAAATCTTTGATTCCGAATATATGATATTAATTTTTCTAATATTTATATTGCTATTTGGTGGGGAATATTCGGGAGCACTTTTAAGAAAAACAAATGCTAACATTTACTTATCAATTATTATGGCTCTCTTATATTTTAACTGTTTTACTTTAAAAAAAGAGGAGGCAAAAAATGAAAAAAATAACCATAATTAGTCTTCATCTTGGAGTGGGAGGAATTGAAAAGTATATTTCAGGTCTTTGCAAAATGTTAAAAGATAATTATGAAATTAATTTAGTTATAACTTATAAATTAAATGATAAACCATCATTTGATGTTGATAAAGATATTAAAATTACTTATTTGATAGATGGAAAACCTAACAAAGAGGAAATAAAAAATTGTATAAAAAATAAAAATATATTTTTATTAACCAAAGAATTATTTAAAGCGATAAAAATTCTTTGGTTGAAAAAAGTACGCACTATTAAAGCTATTAAAAATTTAGATTGCGATTATGTAATTACCACAAGAAATTATGAAACAAAATTAGTTAATAAATATGCAAAGAAAAAAAACATTATAAAAATCGCTACATCACATAATTTTCCAACTTGCAAGTTTAAAAAAGAATTGCTAAGCGCAACGACAAATTTTGATAAAATTGTTGTAGTAAATGAAGAGATAAAAAATATTTACTACAAGGAAATTGGAAATAAAGTCGTTTGCATTAATAATTTTATGGAAAATTTAAGTACGGAAAAACATGATTTAAAAAACAAAAGACTAATATCAGTAGGGCGTTTTTCTTCAGAAAAAGGTTATGATGATTTAATTGACATAATGTCAATTTTAGTTAAGAGAGATAAAAATATAACCTTAACACTCATAGGTGATGGCCCTGAAATGAATAATATTAAAACTAAAATTAAAGAAAATAAGTTGGAGAAAAATATTAATTTAACTGGTTATCTAGGCCAAAACGAAATAAAAAAATATTTGCTTGAATCATCTATATTTTTAATGACGAGCCATACAGAAGCATTTCCCTTAGTACTTTTAGAAGCTATGGATGTAGGACTACCAATTATAGCATTTGACACAGCAAGTGGAGCAAGAGAAATTTTATCTAATATAGGGACATTGATAAGCGATAGAAGTAAAGAAGCATATGCTGATAGTGTGTTAGAAATACTTAACAATAAAGATAAAATGTTTGAATTAAGTAAAGCGTCAGAATTGGAAGTAAAAAAATATTCGCTTGAGAAAATAAAGAAAAAATATTTAGATTTATTAAGTTCTTTAGAAAAAAAATCTAAAAAAAGAGTAATGTTTATATCAAGCACTGGTGGACATTTAAACGAACTTTTAATGTTAAAAGATATGTTTAATAAATATGAATATGAACTTGTAACAGAAAAAGCACCAACAAATTTAGAACTAAAAGATAAATATGGAAGAAAAAATGTAAAATATTTAATATATGCAACGCAAAAAAATAAATTAGTTTATATTTTTAAATTATTATTGAATTGCTTTATAAGCTTATATTACTACATTAAATTTAGACCACAATTTATTATATCAACTGGTGCTCATACGACAGGTCCTATGTGCTGTATTGGTAAGATTTTTGGTAGCAAAATAATATTTATAGAAACATTTGCAAATAGTAAATCTAAAACCGTAACAGGAAGAATTGTTTATAAATTTGCAGATTTATTTATAGTTCAATGGGAAAGCATGTTAGAACTTTATCCAAATGCAGTTTATGGGGGGTGGATATATTGATATTTGTAACAGTTGGTACTCAAATTCCATTTGATAGATTATTAAAAAGTGTTGAAAAACAAATAGAATTGGGAAATATAAAAGAAAAAGTAATTGTACAGGCTGGTGTAACTAATTTTAAATCTGATAAGATGGAAATTGTTAGTTTTATTCCTATGGATGAATTTAAAAAAATAATTGAAGATGCAAAAATTATTATTTGTCATGGTGGTGTAGGTACAATAACTGATGGTTTGAAAAATAATAAAGTTATAATTGCTTGTCCTAGACTTGAAAGATTTAATGAAGCAAAAAACGATCACCAAAAACAAATTGTTGAAAACTTTGGCAATGCAGGATTTATTATTCCATTATTGGATCTAAAAGATTTGGATAATGCTTTAGAAAAAGCTAAAACTTTTAAACCAAAAATGTATAAAAGTAACACAAATAATATGATAAATTTATTAGAAAATTACATAAACAAAAATTAACAAAATATAAGTGAGGTAAAGGAAATGCAAGCAAAAATAAAAAAAATAATAGATATAATTTTCATAATATGTGTATTCATGTTTATTGGGGGCAGTTTAGTTAAATCCATCATAAAACCTATAAATGTTATAGAAAGAGAAAATAGATATGCCAATAAATATGAAAGTATAAGCATAAGTAAATTTTTGAATAATAATATTCAAACCAATATAGAAAATACTTTAGCCGACCAAATTTTAATTTCTGGAAAATTAAAATCTGCAAATAACTATTTTAAAGGAAACTTAGTTAAATTTTATATTGATAAATATTTTAAAAATGCTAATGAATATATTTATCTTTCAGATGTTAATTTTTATGGATCAACTATGGTATATAAACCAATTTATATGAATAATATTAAAGGCGATTTGAATAAAAAAATCACTAATTATAATGAGCTAATATCATCATATAAAAATGTAGATTTTTATGCATATTATATAGAAAAAGATACCGACATTGACTTTGATACTAATCAAAAAACAGGAGTTTTTGATTATTTGAAGAGTAACTTAAATGTAAATAATATATCAAAGTTTGAAATTAATAATATAAAAGATTTTAACAATTATTTTTATAGAACAGATCATCACTGGAATTATAGAGGTTCTTACAAAGGATACACAGAAGTAATGAATTTATTAGGATTTAAAAATTATAAACAATACGAAGAAGAAGTTTGTTTAGGAAATGATTTTTCAGGATCAAAAGCAATGTCATCAATTTTTAATAAAGTAATTACGGAACCATTTTGTGTTTATAAATTTGATTTTGAAAATTTAGATATAACAATTAATGGCGAAAAAAAGGATTATGGTCTTCAGTCAGAATATATATCCAATTCAGAAACCACAAAAATTAATTATGGAAATTTTTACGGATGGGATGAAGGAGAAGTCATTTTCCAAAACAATAACAGCAAAACAAAAGACAATATCATTATAATTGGTGAATCATATGATAATGCAATTTTAAAATTACTGGCAGAAAGTTTTAATACTACAATATCGATTGATTTAAGAAACTATGAACATTATATGAACAAGAAGTTTAATATAAACGAATACATAAACAAATATCAAATAAATAAAGCGCTGTTTATAGGAAACTTGAGTTTTTACACATCAGAAGACTTTATTATTAAATAGGGAGGTAATTATGTTATTTAGTAGTACAACATTTATATTTATGTTTTTGCCAATTTTATTAATTTTATATTTTTTGATTAAAAACATTAAATATAGAAACATAATTTTATTGATATTTTCTTTAATATTTTACTCATGGGGAGAACCAAAATATATAATTTTAATGATTCTTACTGTCTTAGTGGCATATTTATTTGGTTTACTAATAGATAAATATAGAAAAAATAAAAAGAAAAGCAAATTATTTTTAATAGTTAGTATAATACTAATATTATTAAATTTGTTTATATTTAAGTATTTAGATTTTAGTATAGGAATTGTAAATAGTATTTTTAAAAGCAATATTGGATTAACAAATCTAGTTTTACCAATTGGAATAAGCTTTTATACATTTCAAATATTATCATATGTTATTGATTTATTCCGTGGAAAAGTAGGGGTTCAAAAAAATTGTTTTAGATTACTTTTATATGTTTCATTTTTTCCACAACTTATTGCAGGTCCAATTGTAAGATATGAAACAGTTGAAAAAGAAATAAGTAATAGAACAGTTACACTAGATAGTTTCATTAAAGGCTTCAAAAGATTTATATTAGGACTTGCCAAAAAAGTAATTATTGCTAATAATGTTGCATATTTTTGTGACTTTATATATAATAACTATTCAAATTATGGAAGTAGTATATTGTGGGTAGCAGCAATTTGTTATACCTTGCAAATATATTTTGATTTTAGTGGTTACTCTGATATGGCAATTGGTTTAGGTAAAATGTTTGGATTTAATTTTTTAGAAAACTTTAATTATCCATACATATCAACCAGTATTACAGATTTTTGGAGAAGATGGCATATTTCTTTATCATCTTTCTTCAGAGATTATGTTTATATCCCATTAGGGGGAAACAGAGTAAGTAAAATAAAATTTATTAGAAATATATTTATAGTTTGGTTATTAACAGGAATTTGGCATGGTGCAAGTTATAACTTTATATTATGGGGATTATATTATGCAATATTATTATTAATTGAAAAGTTATTTACTGGTAAATATATTGAAAAAATGCCAAAGATATTTAAAATAATTTATTCATTATTTTTTATAATAATAGGATGGGTAATATTTAGAATAGAGAATATTTCTGATTTAGGACAAGTTTTACAAAATATGTTTAGCTTTGCAGTATCTGATTGGTCAGCATTATTTAAATCAAATATGTTATTAATTCCATGTTTACCTTATATAATAGCTGGTATAATATTCTCACTACCAATTGATAAATGGTTTAGTGAAAAAGTTGATAAATCAAATGGTATTATACTTACTTTAATAGAAGACTTTATATTAGGTTTATTATTTGGCTACTCAATAATGTTATTAGTAAGTAGTTCATATAATCCATTTATATATTTTAGATTTTAAGTTGACACAAATTGTTAAAATAATTTATTAATGTTATAATTAATAAAAAGAAGGTGAAAAAATGAAAAAAATATTTGTAACAGGATGCACAGGTTATATAGGTAGCCATACTTGTGTAGAATTATTGCAAAGTGATTACGAAGTAATTGGCTTAGATAACTTTAGTAATAGTAAGCCAGCTGTACTAGATAAAATCAAAGCAATTACTGGTAAAGAAATCAAATTTTATGAAGGTAATATGTTAGATGAGACTTTACTTAATAAAATATTTGTTGAAAATAATATTGATGCTGTAATAGACTTTGCCGCATATAAATCAGTTGGAGATAGTGTTAATATTCCAATTGAATATTATACCAATAATGTAAGTAGTGTATTAACATTACTAAAGGTTATGAAAAAACACAAAATCAAATCACTCATTTTTAGTAGCAGTGCTACTGTTTATGGAGATGTTAAAGTTATGCCAGTTACCGAAGATTTTCCAATTGGTGGAACTACAAATCCATATGGTACAAGCAAGCTATTTTGTGAAAACATATTATCCGACTTATATAAATCAGACAATGAATGGAATATTTGCATATTCAGATATTTTAATCCTGTAGGTGCTCATAAAACCCATTTAATAGGTGAAGAACCAAGTGGAATTCCAGCAAATTTAATGCCATTTATTTCTAAAGTTGCAACGAGAGAATTAGAATGTTTAAATGTGTTTGGAAATGACTATAATACACCAGATGGAACAGGTGTAAGAGATTATATTCATATAGTTGATTTAGCTAAAGCACATATTAAAGGTTTGGAAAGACTTGATAAAGACAAAAAAGGAATGCATATTTATAATCTGGGTACAGGAAAAGGCTATAGCGTGCTAGAAATGATAAATGCTTTTGAAAGAGTTAATAATATAAAGGTTAATTATAAAATAGTTGGCAGAAGACCTGGTGATGTTGCAATCTGTTATGCAAATCCAGAAAAAGCAGAAAAAGAATTAGATTGGAAAGCAGAACTAGGATTAGATGATATGTGCTATGATGCATATGAATTTACGAAAAGGTTAAATAAGTTGAATTAATTTAACCTTTTTTTGCTATAAAAGTGGAATTTACTTTTTCAGTGGAGGTGGAGGTTTTTTGTATCAAAAAAAACAAAAACATGGCTTTTATTTTATAAAATATGTGCTACAATGTAATTGTACGGAGTCGAATAGCCGTACTAATGGGAAAGTATTCGGAAAATTGAAGAAAATTTAACACTCTTTCTTCTTTTTTTTTGAACAAATTTGTGGTAAAATACTAAAGGAAAAGAGGTAATAGCATGGCATTATTATTAACATTCTTTAGTGGTTTGTTTTTTTTAGTAGGTATAATAATATATAATTTTGTGAAAAATAAAACATTATTTACAAGATTATCTTTATCATGTGCAAGTGTTGTAATCATTGGTCTAATAACATTTGATTTAATACCTGAGTTAATCGAGGTCGATAAATGGTGGTTAATATTTTTTGTTATTCTTGGACTTTTCTTGCTTATTCTAATCGATAAATTAGTACCACATCATGAACATAATCATCATGAAAATGATGAAGAAAAAGAAGACCATAAAAATCATATCGAACACATAAGTACTATAACCATAATAGCACTTTTACTTCATAACATAATTGAAGGTATGGCCCTTTATGGTGTTGCAACCACAGATTTAAAAAGTGGAATTTTAATGCTTACAGGAATAGGTTTACACAATTTGCCATTTGGTTTTCAAATATCTGCCACAAAGAAGAATAACAAAAATAAATTGTTAATAACTCTTTTAGTTTTATCTGGCGGTATCGGTGGTTTAATATTTTTAATATTTGGAAATCTAAGTCTAATTTTAGAAGGAATAATAATTGCATTAACTCTAGGAATGTTACTTCATATTTTATTTTTTGAACTTTTAAAAGAAGTTTATGAAGAAATACATAAAAAAGAAACTATTTATGGTATAATAATAGGTATAATATTATTAGTAGTAATAAATATTTTATAAAAAGGAGTGCATTAGATGAAAAAAGTATTAGTTGTTGGTGCTGCTGGTGCTGTTGGAATTCATACTGTTAAATATTTACTCAGTGAAGGAAAATATGAAATAACTATTCTTGATTTAAAAAACAAAAATTCTTTTAGTAGATTAAAAAGATTTAAAAAAAGAGTTAATGTTTTATATGGTGATGTAACAGATAGAGTTTTAATGGAAGCTTTAGTAAAAGACCATGATTATATAATTTATTTAGCAAGTGCCATGCCTCCTTTAGGAAATATGAAGTCTGGTCTTTCAATGGCCATTGACTATGGAGGGTGCGAAAATATAGTTCGTGCGATTAATTATTACAATCCTAAATGTCATTTGTTTTTTGCATCAACTACAAGTATGTACAAAAACATAAAAAATCCAAGTGTAAAAAGTAGAATATCATTAAATGAATTTGATTATTTTGATGCTTCAAAATTAGAAAGTGAAAAGCTAATTAAAAGTAAATTAAAAAATTATACAATTTATCGTATTCCTTTGGTGTTAAGTAATCCTTTAGAAGAAACATTTATGTATCATGGAAATAGAGAAGATGATATGGATGTTATTACAAAAGAAGATTGTGCTTATGCTTTTGTTCGAGGAATAAAATATGCTGAAGTTTTAAATAAACAAACTTTTAACTTAAAAACTGACACAATAAATTATGGTGAACTTCTAGATAAATTACTTTTAATAAATGGATTAAGTTCAAAATATTTATTATCTAGAATATTTTTAGAAAAAGATTATTACAGTCCAATTTGTAGTGATAGTGATGAACTTGATAACATAATTCATTATAAAAATGATTCATTAAATGAATATTTTAAAAGGTTAAAATCTAAAAATAAAGGACGTAAATTTGCTAAATTTTTAGCTAAAAAAATGGTAGGTAAGAACAAATGAAGGTAGGAATAGCTTTTTCAGGTGGTGGTCTTCGCGGGGCTTATCAAGTTGGTTGTTACAAAGCATTCCTCGATTGTGGTATAAATGTTAATGGTTTTGTTGGAACTTCAATTGGTTCATTTAATGCGGCGATGTGTGCCAGTAATAGATTTTACGAACTTTACAATTTCTGGTATAATGAATCAACTGGTTCAATTTTAGGTTTTAGTGATAACCTTATAAATAAAGCTAACAGCAATGAATATGATATGAAATTATTAATGGAAATATTAGAAAATGTTAAAAATATTGTTGTTAATAAAGGAATAAGTACAATAAATATTCGTAAAAAATTAGAAGAATTCAACATAAGTAAATATCTTTATAAAAGTAAAAAAGATTTTGGTTTAGTAACAGTAAGAGCAAACGATTTCAAACCAAGATACATGTTTAAAGAAGATATTCCAGCAAATAAATTAAATGACTATATAATTGCATCTTGTTTTTTACCAATTTTTAAATTTGAAAAACTTGTTGATGACAATTACTATTTAGATGGAGGTTTCCATGATTATATTCCAGCAAATAGCTTACTTGAAAAAGGTTATGACAAAGTATATGTAATTGACCTTGAAGCAATTGGTATAAGAAGACCATACAAAGATAAAGAAAAAATTACAATTATAAAACCATCAAGAAAGTTAGGAAGCATATTAGATTTCAAACAAGAAGATATAAGAAATAACATGAGGTTAGGTTACTATGATACATTAAAAGTTTTAAAAAATTTTGATGGCAAAAAGTATTTATTTAAGCAACATGGTACATGGTATTATGAATTATTAGTGCGTAACATTCCTAAAAAAGAAAAAGAAGAAATGGAAAAGTTCTTCGGAACCAAAAATGCTAAAAGATTAGTAATTAAAGCTTTAGAGTTTATCATGAAAAAAGAAAAATTTACTTACTATGATATTTACACAGTAAGAAAAGTAGTAAAAAGAATAAAATATTTAAATAAAAATTATGGGGTTTATAAATTTGTGAAAAAAATAAAATTATTTTAAAGGAGAGAAATTATGGGAAGAGCATATGAAGTAAGAAAAGCAAGTATACAAAAAACAGGAGCTGCAAAAGGAAAAATATATACAACTTTTGCTAAAGAAATATATTTAGCAGCTAAAAAAGGAAGTCCAAATCCTGATGCAAACATAACATTAAAAAGATTAATTGACAAGGCCAAGAAAAATCAAGTTCCATCAGACATTATAACTAGGGCTATTGATAAAGCCAAAGGTGTTGGACAAGATGAATATCATGAAGTAGTTTATGAAGGTTTTGGCCCCGGAGCATCAACATTAATTATAAAGTGCCTAACAGATAATGTTAATAGAACTGTTGGAATGGTTCGTGCAGCATTCAACAAAGTTAATAAATCACTCGGAGTAACAAATTCTGTTTCATACAATTATGAACATCTAGGAATTATATCATTTAAGTTTGACGATGAAGAACAAATATTAGAATGTTTACTTAATGCAGGAATAGATGTTGTTGACATGGAATCCGAAGATGGATTTATAACAATCAGCTTAAATCCAAGTGATATGAACAACACAAAAGATGAACTTGAAAAATTAATATCAAACATTGATTATGAAATTGATGAAGTTGGTATGTATGCAAAAGACAAAATTACCCTTGAAGGAGAAGATAAAGAAATATTTGATAGACTTTACAATCTTCTATCAGATATTGAAGATGTATCACAAATATACACTAATGTTTCAAATATAGGTTAATATGGAAAAAAAGAATTTACTAAAATTAATAATTAGAGTTTTTTTAATCCTAATAATATTTGAGGTATTTATAAATACCATTGGAAGCATATTTGCAAGTACAATCTGGAAAACAATCAATTATGGAAAATACACAAAATATTTTATCAGTGAAGCAGTAGTTTTAATTTGTTCCTTAATTGTATTAACAGTTAGAAAAAAATGGTATATTTTTAAAAATAGAAAATTAAGTTTTATAGAAACTTTAAAAAGATGTCTACCAATAGTAATTTTATCATTACTTGTATTTATTACAAATATCATTGGTTTAATTGGAGAAAAATTAAATTATTTCAATTTAATAAGTTTAATTTTTTATAGCATTAGTATTGGTTTATTTGAAGAAATATTCTTTCGAGGAATAATTGAAGAAGAGTTATTAACTAGTTACAGTGATAACAAAAAACAAATCATAACTTCCATCGTAATAAGTGGTATCATCTTTGGTTCTATTCATTTAACAAATTTATTCTATGGTCAAGATTTTCTAACCACAATAACTCAATTTATTCAAACAACATCTATAGGTATTTTATTTGGAACACTATATTATCTAACTAGAAACATCTGGGCTTTAGCATTTCTTCATGGCTTTTATGATTTTTCAGTATTATTAAATGAAGTAAATTTAGTAACAGAATGTGGATATATTGATAATGTTTCAAGTATTATAACAGCTTCATCAATTGTGGCATCTATAATATTAAGTATTATTTACTTAGTATATAGCATTATAATTTTCAAAAAAGAAAATCATGAAGAAACAAAAAAATATAACAATTTAATATATTTAATGATTATTATCTATTTTATTACCAATTCTATTTTTAGTATGATATCACCAGATATTGATAAATATTATATTTGTCCAGAATATGAAGAAAAAACTATTGAGAAAATAGAAACTCATTATTATAGTTATGATGATTTTTATTACAACAATCTTCATATATATAAGGATAAAGAAAAAGTAAGAATAAAAAATGAATTAGAAAATATTGATATCGTTTTAGATGTAGAAAATGTTGAAAGAGTAGTAGTTATAGACAACAATTTGTTAATTATAACATACGAAAATATTAAATACAAATTATATTACAACAACTTAGATGATTTAAATAATATCAATAATTTAATTTCCTTTGATATTCCGTCACCTACATCTGTTGGTTACTTACTTGATTATGATACTAACATAAAATATCCAATGATTAAAAGTTACATAAATGATTTATTTATAATTGAGAATAATAAATTATATAAAGTTAAAGAAGCTAGTTAAATACTAGTTTCTTTTTACAATAGTAAAAATTTTAAAACAAACAATTGTTATTTTAAATAAATTATGATAAGATATAGTTTGGAGGTATAATTATGCAAATAGAAAACTTAACAGACTTAATAAACAAAACTAATATTAGAGCATATGTAAATACCACAGATATTGTAAAAGGTAAAGTCTATGATAAAGAAAAAATTACTTTTAAAGATTCAAAAGAAACAAAAGGAACTTATAGCACTTTAAAAGTATTTAATTTTGAAGTTGACTCTGAAACTAAACCAACTTATTATGATGTATCCATCGTAATTGAAGATAACAAAGAAATAGTAAAAACAATCTGTGACTGTAAACAATATCGTAATTTTCAAAGTTGTAAACATATCGGGGCGGTATTTGTAAATTATTATGAAACATTATTTAAAGGTTCAATAATAAATGTTCATAAAATAACTGAAGATATTTTAAATAAATTTATTCCTAATGAAGATACATTAATAAAAAAGGAGCTTCAAGTAGAATTAGTAATTAATGTAACAGAAAAAGAAAGTTATTACTATTACTATGGAAATACTTTCACAGATTTCAATATAAAAATAATGATTGGTGAAGATAAATTATACACTTTAGGTAATCATGCTACAGCTTTTAAAGTTGCGTATGAAAACCAAGAAGGAGAAGTGTATTTCGGTAAAAATTTTACATATATACCTGAAAAATATTATTTATCTAGTAATTCTAAAACAATTATAGAATCATATTTAGATGTCTGTGAAGGAAGCTACAATAGAAATATTTTTGCTAAAGACTTTAAAACATTTTTAAATAAAATAAAAAATACTAATTTCATCATCAATAACTATAAAATAGAGGGTATAAAAGAAGGTTTCCCAATTTCATCAAACTTAATAAAAAATAATGATTCATATGAATTAGATTTTGATTTAGAAAATATTGAAGTGTTAATAAAAAATGATTATGAATACATATTATACAAAGGTAATTTATATCACTTAAGAAAATTAGAACAAGAATTAATTGATGAATTAATGGAAAATAAACTAGATAAATTAATAATACCAAAAGAAAAAGTTGATACTTTCACAAAAGGTTTACTTAAAATAGTAAGAAAAAACTTAAAGATTGATGCTTCAGTTAATGATATAACATTACCGAAAGAAATAAGTACAAAATTATATTTTGATTTAAGAAGTTCATATATTTTAGTTGATGCCTTATTTAAATACGATGAAAAAGAAGTAAATTATTTTGATAAATCAAACACCATTTTGAGGGACATTGATTATGAAACAAAAGTCATAAATGATATATTAAAATATGGTTTTGAAATAGATAATAATAAAATTATTTTAAAAGATATTGAAAAGGAAGTTGAATTTTTAGAAAATGGATTAGAAAATTTAGCAACCAAATATGAAATATTTACAACTGAAAAATTTAAAGGAATAAATATTAAGAAAAAAACATCAGTTTCATCAATGTTTGGTATTGGTCAAGATAATATTTTAAGTTACACATTTTCTCTCGGAGATATTAATTCTAACGAATTAGTAAATATTTTTGAAGAAATAAAAAATAAAAAGAAATATTATCGTCTTAAAAATGGTGATATCTTAAATCTAGAAGATGAATCTTTAAAAGAACTAAGTAATTTAAAAGATGACTTAGAACTAAGTGATGCTGAAATAATCGCTGGTCATGGTGCAATTTTAAAATATCGTGCCATATATTTAGATAGTTTAAAAAATACGAAATATAACATTATTAAAACAGATAATTTATTTGATAATTTTATTGATAAGTTTTATAAATTTAAAGATATTAATTTAACATTATCAAAAGATGAACTTAAAATTTTAAGGGATTATCAAGTAACTGGAGTTAAATGGTTGTACACACTTGCTAAAACTGGTTTCGGTGGTATTCTTGCTGATGAAATGGGTTTAGGAAAAACAATTCAAGTAATTTATTACATTAAACAAATGTTAAAAGATAATGAAAATAATAAATTTTTAATTGTAGTTCCAACATCCCTAGCTTATAACTGGGACCATGAATTTGATAGTTTTGGTAGTAACATAAAAAGAAAAATTTGTGTTGGAAATAAAGATAAAAGAACCAAAATTCTAAGTGACTTAAATGATACCAATGTAATTATAACAACTTACGGTTTACTTAGGGAAGATGAAGAACTTTACAACAATTTAAATTTTAACACAATGGTTATTGATGAAGCCCAAAATATAAAAAATAATATGGCGGGTATTACAAAAGTAGTAAAAAAGATTCAGGCTGAAACTAAATTTGCCCTAACGGGAACACCACTTGAAAATTCTATATTAGAATTATGGAGTATATTTGATTTCATCATGCCAGGTTACTTAGCAAGTTTAACAAAATTTCAAAGTAAATATAAAATAAAAGATTTTGATGAAGACAGTGAAATTTTAATAAAAGGTTTAAGTAAACAAATTAACCCATTTATTTTAAGAAGAAAAAAACAAGATGTTGTAAAAGAACTACCAGATAAATTAATAAATGATATTTACATTGAATTAAAAGATGAACAAAAGAAACTATATGTTGCAGAACTTGAAAGAGTCAAAGAAGAAATGGAAAAAATCATTGAAACTGAAGGAATGAATAAAGCAAGATTTTTAATATTACAACTTTTAACCAAACTAAGACAAATCTGTATTGACCCAAGTATTGTTTATGATAATTATAATGATGGTTCTAATAAATTAGAACAATTAGAAAGTATTGTAAATGAATATATTAAAAACAATCATAAAATTTTAATATTCTCATCATTTAAAACAGCTTTAAATATTGTAAAAGAAAAATTAAATAAAGCAAAAATTAAAACTTACATGATTGATGGAAGCGTTCCAGCTAAAGATAGAATAGAAATGGTTGATAACTTTAATAATAATGATGGTGTTAAAGTATTTTTAATAATGTTAAAGTCTGGAGGAACAGGTTTAAACTTAGCAACTGCAGATGTGGTAATTCATCTAGATTTATGGTGGAATCCTCAAGCAGAAAATCAAGCAACAGATAGAGCACACCGTATTGGTCAAAAAAATACTGTTGAAGTAATTCATCTTATTACCAAAGGAACAATTGAAGAAAAAATATTAGAACTTCAAAATAAAAAAAGAATTTTAAGTGATAAACTAATCGATGGAGAAATTCGTGATAAGAATATTTTATCAGAACTTACAAAAGAAGATATTAAAAACCTATTATCATATGAAAATAAAGATTAAAAAAAGAATGCTAATTTAGTTCACGAACTAAATGCATTCCTTTTTCATTTGTAAATATTTTTTCTAATAATTGATATTGTATAGCTAAATCCAAAGCTAAAGTAACAAGAACTTCTTTAGCTTTAGTATAATCACTACAAACAATTTTCTCACTACCATCAGGTAAAATAAATGTTTTCATATTATGACTATCAATCCTAATATTATGTATTTGATTTTTAGAAATTTGATAAATTCTATTATGAAGTCTTGGAGCTCCAACAAACAAAGTAATTTTATTAATCGGGTCTACAACAAGTTGTGTACCAGCAAATCCTGGTGACATAAATGATTTTCCAGAAAGGGGAGGATAAACAGACAAAAATTCAGGGTCAGGTTGTTTCAAAAAAACTAAAGAACCATAAAATCTAGCATATTTATCGTTATCTTTAAAACCTGTTTCAGTATCACTCATCGAATACAAACTTTCTTTAGTTAAAATCTTTTCATTTATTAAAGCATTAGCAAAGTTAATCATATCATTCTTAGTAGAAAAATAACCTGCATGACCGGGAGATATACCAGATTTAGCTCCAATAGCAATAGCTTTTGGGTCATGTTGAGTACCTTTAACATTATTATAATTAGTTTTAACGGTTCCATCACCTAATACAATTGAAGAAAAATTTTCATTAGCAACTCTTTCTAATTTTTCACTAGGTACAATTAAATGTGTATCAACCATATTAGCTTTTTTAAAAATCATTTCCGTAATAAATTCATTAAAACTCATGTTAGTAACTTTTTCAACAACAATTCTTAAAATCATAGCTCCCATATCAGTATAAGCATTCATAACTTTTTCTTCTTCTACGATCTTAGCACTATATAATATTTCTAAAGCTTCTTCCTTATTATTAGTACTATCAACACGTTTATCAGTTACAATTTTAACTCTAAATTTTAATAAATCATAAATTGTAGTATTTCCTAAATTTTTAAACTCAGGAACATATTTTCTAACTGGTTCAAAAACATCAATTAAATTATTTTCTTCTAAAATTAATATAGCAACAGCAGTAAAAGTTTTAGATGTAGAAGCTAAATCAAAAATAGTATCTTGTTCAATTGGTAGTTCATCTTTTTCTAGTTTACCATCTTTCATATCAACTTCCTGACGAAGTCCACACAACACAGTATCACGAGTTTTAAATGTTCCAAAATCTAGTAAAACTCCCGGAGTAATTTTAGTATCATTAACAAAAATATTCATTATTTCTTTTAAACCACTATTTAAAAATAATTTCAATCTTAAAGTAGTTAAACTAGCATAAGGATTATCATAAATAGTTTTTAAAACAGGTTTTAAAATTCTTTCATAATCTTTATAACTATAAATATCTTGCAACAAAGGTATATTAGTATTATTTTGATTTTTCAAAAGTTCATCAATGTATTTTTTATAAATAAAATATTCATGCATTCTAATTTCCTCCTTAATTTAGGTTTATTATAGTAATTTTATGATAAAAAGTCAAATTTATGGTGCAATAATTGGAAATTTATGGTAAAATGAAAAAGGTGAAAGTATGAAAAAGATTGAAAAAGAAAACAAAACTACGAAGGAAGTCGTAAAAAGCACAAAATTTGCTAATACAATTTACAGTATTAGAAGAGACAGAAATCTAACACAGAAAGATTTAGCAGATTTAATCGGTGTATCCGATAGAACGATTTCAAAGTGGGAGAATGGCACAACAGTTCCAGACTTGTGCCAAATTAGGAACATCTGTAAGAAACTGGAAATATCTCCAAGCTTACTAATTAAATCTGAAAAGAAATTTAAAGATAATATGAGTTTTATAAAAATGAAACTTGGGAAGGCATTAAATTATTTAATTCACAACATCTTCTTAATTGGATTTATAATAGCGTTTATATTGTTGTTAATTTATTTCATAAACAACTTTAACTCAGTTAAAATTTATGATTTGAAATATGATGGTGATAATATTTACTTAAATCATGGATATTTCTTCCAAACTAAAACAGTAAATATTCTAACATTAGAAAATATCACACTGAAGAAAATTGAGTATGAACCAACAGAAATTAAATTGGAATTATACACATTAGTAAACGGAGATAAAAAAATCTTGTATAAAGCTGATAATTTAAAAAATATTTACATTGAAGAGAATAAATCAAATACAGATTTATTAAGCAAAGACACAATAGAAAATATTAAAAGAAATCTATATTTAACAATTGAAACTAGGGATGAGCAGAATAAAGTTTATAAATACGAATGCAAATTGACATTCAAAGAAAAATTTAATAATAACAAACTAACCTACAAAACTTATGTTAAAGACAGTAATTATGAGACAAGCATTTTATCAACCGATAGCTTGTCCCTTTTTAATAACTCATTTGCTCCAGCAAACATACCAACAATAACTAATGATAATTCAATCACAACATTCGGTGAACATAATACAATAGAAAATAAATTAGCAAAATTAGGTTATAAATATGATGAAGTAAATAACAAATATACAAAAGTTGATAAAGACGGAAGATTAACTGAATATTTAACGACAACACAAAAGATAATAATAAACAAACAGAATGGTCTAAATTTTGAAACAACAAAATATTGTATTGGTACTAGCAAAGTAAACTATACTTTATTTGATAATAATAAGAACTTAATTAACAATTTCAGTTATGATGTACCAACTAATTACTTAGATTGTACCAAAGGTGATTGCAAAAATTATCAGGTTAAAATTAACTATATTCTCAGTATTTATAGGGAGTTAAAGCAAACTCTCCAATAAGAGAATAACAACTCCCGCGATTTTCTATTTACTTTTTTCGACCTAATGTGAGAAAATGTTCATGGAACCGAAAGGAGATGTTTGAACGGCTTGAGAAAAAGCATTATAGCTACAATTATAATGCTTGGCATATTTTTAACTAGCAGCGTAAAAGGTGCAACACTAACAGATTCAGAATATGCAAGACTAAAATTAGTTTTTTCAGATTTGAGAATTGCAACAATGAGTGATGAGGACGCCTCAAGATATTTATCTTATGATTTAGAAAATACTAAAAAAGTAAATAAATATTATAGAGTAACGAAAACAACAAATGGAACTACAACAACAGAAGTCAGCGAAGAAGAAGCAACGAATGCAACAGAGAATACACCAACAACAAGAGCAACTTATCACGAAACAACTTATAAGAATATCCAAATCATAGCCACTCCACTTGGGGACAATACCTATTATATAGATTTAACAAACTTATGGTTAAAATCTCCTTATATTAAATCTTATGATGTAATCGCCATAAGGACAGATGACGCAACAGTAACTGAAGGTACACAACGAGGAACACAAACGTATATTTATACTAATGGTAGTACAGGTACAGTAAATTATTCTAATAATGGAACTAACATGGTCAAAGCTTCCAATGGTTTTGGAATTTCCATGAATTTAGTTGATGCAGCCAAAACATATGAATGTACAATTGAAGCAGTTGTAACAGCAACAACGAGATGGGCAACAGTATATGGTAGTTATCAACACGCTGCAACTAACGTAACATTAGCACAATCTAAATCGTACACTATAAGTCATAATGGTTACGGAGAAGTTATTAATTTTGCAACAGCCGTTCAAAACGACTATGATGGAATGCAAGGCGTTTCAATCGCTCTTGACTACACAGCATAGAAGAATCTCAACATTGGTTCCATCAGAAAAACTTACTATGAGAGCTATCTATATTAGGAAACTAAAAAATAACTTTTAAACAGCATATTTAATATTTAGTACTTAATAAGTAGGAATTATAAGACGGAAATTTATTAAATGAATTTACAGTATATAAATAGAAAGGTTAATAATTAATATAAATCTAATATACTCATGGTAAAAAAGTTTACTCATCATTGAACATTACAGCGTTTCCATATTTGCTAATCTTAATTTTATTGTAATATTTACAAACTTCCCTACATACGATTACAATAGAAAACGAAAGATGGTGGATTATGGAAAAAGAAAAAATTATATCATCAATTGCCAAAAGAGGGAATGGAGAAATCTATTTAGGTGTAGTTGGAGCCGTTCGTACTGGTAAATCAACATTCATTAAAAGATTCATAGAAAATCTTGTTGTACCAAATATAACAGATGAATATGAAAAGAAAAGATGTTTAGATGAAATACCTCAAAGTGCGCAAGGTAAAACCATAATGACTACGGAACCTAAATTTGTACCAAGTAATGGTGCAACAATCAAAGTCGGCGAATTCGAAACAAGCATCAAGTTAGTTGATTGTGTAGGTTACGTCATTCCTGATGCTAATGGCTTTGTTGATGAAGAAGGAAATCCTAGGATGGTGAAAAGTCCTTGGTTCGAGGATGCGATTCCTTTTGTGGAAGCGGCCGAAATTGGAACAGAGAAGGTCATCAAAGATCATGCAACAATAGGAATTGTTGTGACAACAGATGGTTCATTCGGTGAAATCAAGAGGGAGTCATATCTTGAAGCAGAAGAAAAAGTAGTTAGTGAATTAAAATCAATCGGGAAACCATTTATAGTAATACTAAACAGTATTCACCCTACAAATACTGAAACCCAAGAACTAGCTAGAAGTTTAATGGATACTTATGATGTCCCAGTCATGCCTATAAGTGCAGAACTTATGAATGAAAAAGAAATTATGGAAATATTAAAAACAGCTTTATACGAGTTTCCAGTTTTAGACATCAAAGTTTCTATACCTGAGTGGGTACATGTATTACCAAATAGTAACGAAATTAAACAACACTACTTAGAAAAAATTAAAGAAAGTGTTATCAGTGTAGAAAAAGTTAAAGATGTGGATTATATTTTAGAGCATTTCGAAAATTCAGAGTATATTTCAAAATCTTTTATCTCTGAACTTGATGCATCCACAGGAACTGTAACAATAACACTCGATAGTTCCAACGAATTATACACTGAAACACTAAAATCTTTAATGGGGGACATGGTAACCACAAAAGCAGGACTTCTTAAAATATTTGCTAATTATACAGAAGATAAAGAAGAAATAGATTCTTTAAAAGGTGCTATAAAAATGGCCAAAAATACTGGATATGGTATAGTTTATCCAAGTATTAGAGAACTAAAATTACAGACACCTGAACTTGTTAAACAAGGAAGCCGGTATGGCGTTAAACTTAAAGCTGTCGCTTCAAGCATACACATGTTAAAAGTTGACGTAGAATCTACTTTTGAACCAATCATAGGTAGCGAAATTCAGTCTAAAGAATTAATTGATAGATTAATGAAAGACTATGAAAGTGATGCATCAAGTATTTGGAAAAGTGAAATATTTGGTAGAAGCCTAGAAGCTATAGTTCAAGAAGGAATTCAAGCTAAACTAAGTATGATGCCAGATAATACAAGATATAAGCTTAAAGAAACGGTTTCAAAAATCGTTAATAAAGGCTCAAATACTTTAATTGCAATAGTTATATAAAAACTATTGCTTTTTTAATTGAAATGATTGTATAATTAAGACATGGAAGATATAAAAAAGATTAAAATTATTATAAGTAAAATAAACAGAAAATGTGATAAAGAACACATTTCTTTGTATGATGTTTTAAATAAATTAAATATTTCTATTCATAAGTTTCTTGAAGCAATTGGTTTTAAATTTGAATTTAATGAAAACTTAAATAACAGTTTGTTAGAATTATTTTCTGCAGTTGATACAAGAATTAATTTTAATCCTGCTATGGAAAACTTAGATAGTGATGAAATAGAAATTTATTCAAGTAATTTAAATATGATATTTCATTTTAATAATAAAATGTATGCTGTTAATAAAAATA
>ERZ857629.1434-NODE-1434-length-26223-cov-3.082314_pt1 | contig 26223 bp, 24 predicted proteins | sample MGYA00519700_ERZ857629 | MGnify/ENA primary metagenome ERZ857629 (study PRJEB31778, sample SAMEA3449351) | human gut metagenome | biome: human gut; feature: human-associated habitat; material: faeces | place: United Kingdom | collected 2010/2012 ...
CTCAGGGGGAGGGTTGAAAAAGGTGTGTGTTGTTGCTCTCTATTTTTCATGCCGCAAAGGTACGGCTATTTCGCCTGTCGGGCAATCCTCATTTGTTAGGAATTAACGGAGCGCCGCCTTTTGATGGGCAGCCGCCCCTACCCTCCCTCCAACAACCTGTTGACGCGGCATCCGCCAAGGGCGAAAAGACGAGGATGGCGGACATTATTTCGCCTGCTCATTGCTTCCTTGCCCCCTTTGTGAGCCTTTTACTGTTATGGGAATACCCGCTGTTCCTGTATAGGTGACCGAGCCTGTTGCTGACATCTGCTCTTGATACGCCTCTCCACTAGCATATATTAATTTATAGGCATTTCTTGCGGCAGAATAATAGTTGTAAACATTCATAGGATTTTGGACGATATTTGCCACATCGTTTACTAAGCCTACTGCTGCGTCTATGCCATCCTGTAGTTTTTCACCCTTGTTTTTTGAGTTCCCTGTAGTTTGATTCTTATCATCACTACCATTTCCTGTTATAGAACAATTTTTCAGCGACAGGATCAAACTCCGCATTCTTCAATAAATGTAATTTTCTCATTGTCTCATATTTTTTATGATTGTTGTTAAGTTAGAGCAATATTTTAAAAGCTATGCATTGATCGTGTTTTTTTTAACACAAACTTAACATTAGTTCACTCTTAAAACTTTGCATATTGTCTAACTGTAACTAAATTTGCAATAAAACAAAAAACATGAAGAAGACATTACTATTAACCTTATTTGTGGGTTGCTTTTCCTTTGCTTTTGCAAAGCAAGGAAATGTCAATGCATTAGTGTGGAGAATAATAAATCCAAAGTCACAAGACACTTCATATATCATGGGAACATTGCACTCTGAACACATATCTATAACCAACCACATTTCGGGATTTGATGAGGCGTGGAAGCATTCTAAAACAATTGTTTTTGAGTCAAACTTATTTAATATCGGAAAATCCCCATCCGCATCTAGGCAAATAAGCGAGTGGCATGACAAGGACATATATCTTAGAGTCTTAGGAAAGGAAAAATATGACACACTAAAAGAAAGTTTGTCTGATTTTGACTTTAGCATAAACCCTATAGATTTTAAAAACATGTTGGAATACAATTTATACATGACCATTTATTCTGGTTATATCTTTAACAAAGAAAAACGAATAAACGTATATAACCCCTCTTTTGATTTTGGCAAGAAAGACTCGACGTACAACAACATGACATTAGGAAACTATTCAGAAAATTTTTTAGATTTTGGATTACAAAAGAGATGCTTATCCGAAAATAAGAGAATAGCTTTTCTTAATAGCAAGGATGAAGACGCTAAGCTAATAGCCAATGAACAAGCGGATTGTGACAGTTGCGCTTTGCAAAAAGCCGTCAATGATATATATGACTTAATCACAAATACAAATGAATATTTTAGAACTGCATGGAGCTTAGACTCCATATATTACAATCACGAGCTATGGCGAATCAAAAACAAGGAAACGCCTATTAAAGTACATGCTATGAATAGACGATGGATGGCGTCCATCAGAGAATTGTTAAAAAACGGGGAAACACTCATTGTGGTCGGGGCTCGACACCTTGTCCATTGCGGCAAAGAGAAAGGACTACTTCACAGAATTGAGAGAATGGGGTACAAGATTGAGCCTATCGAATATAAACCACATAAGTAATCATCATGAACTACATAGATTCCATTATTCTTAAACGAACATGTACATATTGGAGGAAACTAGGTAACGACCTTCTCTATGGAAAACCTGGCATATTGCTCTATTTCAAACCTATGCTGAAAACCCAGGATGGGACCATTGGAACATGATGGAGCTCAATAATATTAGTATTGATAGATGTGAATACATTAAATCTTTTAACCCCATATATAGAATTTCAAACAAGGCTTTACGGTACCTTGATATTTTTCTTTTGCACAAGCACAGTGGACATCACGAACTTCTGATTCCTACAATCCTGCATAAAGTAGGGTTTTCTATTTCCGATTTCGGGGGTGACGGCAGTTTTTCCTCATACAAGCGAAATTTCTACACACCCAGTCTTCCTTCAGACAATTGGTACATAGGTAGCACTATGCGATATAGGCCCATCTACAGAATAGAGAATATGATAGAGCCCAATATGCTCTATCACCCGATTAAAAGACAATAAAACAACAATACCTGTCGGGCAATCCTCATTTGTTAGGAATTAACGGAGCGCAGCCTTTTTGATGGGCCACCGCACCTGCACAACAACAACCTGTTGACGCGGCATCCGCCGCATGGCGCAAAGACGAGGAGGACATTATTCGCCTGCTCATTTTTCTTACCTACCTTAAAGAAAGGGCAAGCACCTTAATGTTAAAAGTTGAAAGTTGGAGAACTCAAAAACGCCGATTACATCGCTGCAACCAGCTTTTCCCTCATGGAACAATAGTGTTAAAAAAATATCCAAGCTTTCCTTTATGGGGGAGCTTGGATATTTTTATGGCCGCAACCCCGCAAGCGGTGTCGTTACTCGTTCACCGCTCCGCAATGGGGGCATCGCCCTTTCTTCCGCAAGATGGCTCCGCAATTTCCGCAGATGTAACGTGCCCGCGTGTGATGGAAATAGCGGCGTAGGGCTGCGAAGACGTATGCTGCGAGCAGGAGGTAGCCCACGTAATAGAGGGTTGTGACGCTGAACACGATGTAGCACACGGCGCAGACGGCTGCCAGACCTCCCAGGTAGAGCGTGGCCTCGCCGAAGGGCAGGTGGTGGCGCACGTCGTCGACGGCTGCCAGCCCCACGATGAGCATGACCCACACGGACACGAGGAAGATGCCCAACGGGAACGGGACGGAGAAGGGGTTGAGCGTGGGGTGGTAATAGAAATGGACCCACATCTGCGGCGCGAAGGTCTGCAAGCTGGCGTAGAGCGTGGCGGACGAGGCCACGATGAGGCAGAGCAGCGTGGGATAGAACGACTCGATGTCGTTGAAATGGACCAAGTGGGCCTGGTGCTTGCGGATGCTCCACAGCAGGTAGGAGGCTGCTATGATGGCGATGACAACGAGGAACACGATGACGTGGGTGTTGGAGAAGGCCGATATGAACTGGGAGATGGGGTCGTCGGGCATGACGCATGGCAGCATGCGCGTCTCTCGGGTCCACCCAAACTGGGAGTTGTCGTTGCCCAGCTGCACCCAAACGGAGTCGACCTTGTCGGTGGGCACCATGCGTATGTCGGCCACGACGAGGTGGTCGCCCTTGCGCACGGTGAACGAGTCGGTCTGCATGCCGCCCAGATACTCCTCGGGCATCTGCCGCAAGAGGGTGAGGCTGTCGGCCTTCACGATGAAGTTGTAGTTGTTGGTGTAATGGTGGGAGGAGAAGAACGACAACGAGTCGATCTGCCGCTCGCTATATTGGTAAGCGGCATGGGGGCGGTAATGGGCCACGTAGCACGACGACAACAGCGACGTGAGCACGAGGGCGCAGACCAGGAACAGGAGGTGGAAGGGGTGTGTAAGGGTTCTTCTCATAAGCATTTTATAAGCCATAAACAGCCATCTGACAGGCTTTGCAATCGAACTCCAAACGGAAGCGGCGGCCATCGCCAAGGCGCAACGTGAGCGGTTCGCGCCACGTGGGCTGCTCGCCGCCTCGGCGCACGCAATGGCCCAAGGCGAAGCGGATGCAATGGCGGCACCGCATGAGCAGGGGCGCCTCCGCCCCACCCCCGCCCACCTCGAAGGCGGGGCGGATGTTGGTGAGGCCGTGGGCCTCATAGAACGAGCGCGCCATGGAGTTGGAGATGTTATAGAGATAGGGATGCTGCTTGTACTCGGGTTGCCAAGCGCGCGCCACGGCCGGAGCCATGGGGGGAAGCTCCGTGAGCCTGCCGGCTTGCTCCACGTGCTTGCGGATGAGCGCATCCAACGCCTCCACGCCCTCGCGGCGCAGGTCGGAAAGAAGGCTCGACGGGATGAAATGGCGGTCGGCATGGTTGAGGATCGACACGCCTTGGCATGTGTAAGGGGTTGCGCCCAACTTGGACAACTGCTTGACGATGTTGTCGGCCTGGGGCTTCTTGGCGGGCTGATGGCCGAACGCCACCGTGGCACGCGCCTCCTCATTGAGGAACGGCACGCGCAACGTGAGGGCGAACCCGTCGGCCGTAAGGTCCAACGAGAGGTGGACGCCCATCTTGCGGCAAGCCGTAGGACCGGCGAGCGCCTTCTCGAACGCCACGTCGTTGTTGCGATAAAGGCCCACGCCCGCCTTCAGGCCTTGCGGCATCTTGAAGGGATAGAGGCGGTTGCCCACGGCGCGATTCACCCTGAACCCCTCGAGCGTGCGGCCGTCGGTGAGGAAGCAAAGGCCGTCGCCATTGGCAAACGAGGCCGTGCCGGCAACGTTGAACGATTGGCGGCGCACCTCCTTCACCGTGCCCACATATTCGCCCAAAGCCTTGGGCGTGTCGAAAGAGGCGATGTCGGGTTGGCGCCCATGGAGGAAATAATGGGTGAAGCCACGGTTGAACGTCTTGCGCAAAGAAGGCTCAAACTGGTAGGCAACGGTGCCAAACGACGCCCGGCGATAGGCGTCGGGGCGGCGCGCCACCAATTCGTCGAGGCGGCGGCTATAGGCCGAGACCACGTTCTTCACATAGTTGGCATCCTTCAGGCGACCTTCTATCTTGAACGAAGAGGCACCAGCGTCGGCCAATTCCTCCAAGTGGTCGATCTGGCAAAGGTCTTTCATCGAGAGCAGGTAACGGTCGTGCTCTATCAGCTGGCCGTCGGCGTCGAGCAAATCGAACTTCATCCTACAGAACTGGGCGCACTCGCCACGGTTGGCCGAGCGCTGGAAACAATGCTGCGAAGCGTAGCATACGCCCGAATAGCTCACGCAAAGGGCACCATGGACAAACACCTCCAGCTCCACGTTGGGCACCTCGCGATGGATGGCGCCAATCTCCTCGACCGACAGCTCGCGGGCCAACACCACGCGGGTGAAGCCCAACTGGCGCAACCACCTCACCTTCTCGGCCGAGCGCGTGTCGCACTGGGTGGAGGCGTGAAGCTGGGGCACGTGGCCCACCTCGCCCAAGGCCACACGGCGCATGGCGAGCGTGGCCATATCCTGCACCAGCAAGGCGTCGACGCCAATGCGCGCAAGGTCGGTGATGAGTTGTTGGGTGGCTTGCAGCTCACGCTCAAAGACGATGGTGTTGACCGTAACAAACACCTTGGCGCCAAACTGATGGGCGTAATCGGTAAGGCGCTGGATGTCGGCAAGCGAGTTGCCTGCGGCGGCACGCGCGCCAAACTTCTCGGCGCCGATATATACGGCGTCGGCGCCATGATTGATGGCGGCAAGGCCACACTCGAGGTCCTTGGCGGGCGCCAATAGTTCAAGGGTTCTCATTCGCAGCGTATATTACTGTATCTCGTTGATATTGTAGGGCGTTTCCTGGTAAACGTAATAGTTGATCCAGTTGCTGAAAAGCAGGTTGGCGTGGGCGCGCCACGTAACCAACGGGCCTTTCTGGGGATCGTTGTCGCGGTAATAGTTGCGGGGCATCTCCACATCGTCGCGCTTGCCAAAGTCGCGCCGATACTCCTTGTCGAGCGTGTCGGGGGCATACTCCAAATGGCCGGTGATGAAAAACTCACGGCCGTTGCGAGCCATGACCATGCTGACGCCGCTCTCGGCCGACTCGGCCAAGATGGTAAGCTCGGGCACCTGCTCGAGGTCGGCGCGATGGATCTCCGTATGGCGGCTATGGGGCATCATAAACTCATCGTCGAAGCCCCGGAAGATGGGAAGATGATCGACCAGCACACGCTGGTGGAACACGCCAAACATCTTCTTGGGAAGACGATGCTTGGGAACACCATAGAAATGATAAAGACTTGCCTGGGCCGCCCAACAGATATAGAGCGTAGAGGTGACATGCGTGCGGGCCCAATCGAAAATGCCCATGATCTCCTGCCAATACTCCACATCCTCAAAGTCCAACAACTCGATGGGGGCTCCCGTAACAATCATGCCATCCCACTTCTGCCGCTTCAAGATGTCGAAGTCCTTGTAGAACATCATCATGTGCTCAACGGGGGTGTTCTTGGGTGTGTGACTCTTGAGCTTCATGAAATTGATCTCTATCTGAAGGGGGGTGTTGGAAAGCAGACGGATCAAGTCGGTCTCGGTGGTAATCTTCAGCGGCATCAAGTTGAGCACAACAATCTTCAACGGACGAACCATCTGCGAGTGGGCACGACTCTCGTCCATCACAAAGATATTTTCCTTCTTGAGCAGTTCTATGGCTGGAAGCCTATCGGGTAATCTAAGTGGCATGAATGTTCCTTTCTCTTATAATCTGCACAAAGTTAGTAATAAAATGGCGAAAACGATTAACTCTCCTTCGAAATCATACATAATTCGTCGTTCATCCTTCTACCCACAAGGGGCGGCGAGGGTTGTCGGCACATGCAAACGAAATAAAAAAGCATGAAACGGGAAACATTTTCGGGGAATTGTTCTTGCCATTCCAAACAATATTCGTAACTTTGCCGACGAAACATCAAGAGCAGTTGAATCTGCACCAACCGAGCACGACATGCCACGGTGGTCAAGATACGATGTGGAAGATTACGTTTAACTTCAAAAAAAGAATGTCATTATGAACCACTCACTTTACAACAAGTTTGCTGCACAGTTTGCAGCCGCCACACTCCCTTCACTCGTCGAATCGTTTAACCGCCAGGTGCAAAGCCGGGGCTTCAACGCCGCACGCGCCGTGCACGACCAGGCGCTCTTGGCCGAATTGGAACGCCGAGGAATCGACCTGTCGGACGTGTCGGACGGCACAACCACCTCCTTCGCCCACCACGTCGGGTTGGAAAACAATAGGCTGGTGAGGGTCGACTAACCGTCGCCCGCTCGCTTTACATCATAGAAAAAACCGATGATATCGTCTGCTCTTGATATCATCGGTTTTTTATGTTTTTGCGTTATGGCATCAGGGGTTATGCCACAACCGATTCGTGTTTACCACAACTGCAAGCGCTCGCTCTCGGGAATAAACATCTTGTCGCCCTTCTTCACGCCAAACGCCTCATACCAAGCGTCGATGTGGGGCAGAGCGCCGTTCACACGCCACTCGCCGAGGGAGTGTGGGTCGCGCTTCACGCGGTTGCGAATTTCCTGCTCGGTGATGTTCTGACCCCACACGCCTGCATAGGCCAGGAAGAAACGCTGCGCGGGCGTAAAGCCGTCCTTGCTCTTCAAAGGCTTCTTGGCGGTGGCGTTCTTGAAGGCGTTGAACGAAACCATCAGGCCTCCGTGGTCGGCCAGGTTCTCACCCAGGGTGAACTTACCATTGCAATGGAGACCGGGCAACACCTCGATGGCGTTGAAGAACTCTGTGTAGAGGTTGGCGCGCTCCTCAAAGCCCTTGGCGTCGTGGGCCGTCCACCAGTCGTGGAGGTTGCCGTCGGCGTCGTACTGACGGCCCTGATCGTCGAATCCGTGGGTCATTTCATGACCAATCACCACACCAATGGCGCCATAGTTGAAGGCGGCGTCGGCCTTGGCGTCGAAGAAGGGACGCTGCAAGATTCCTGCCGGGAAGCAGATCTCGTTGGTGGTGGGGTTATAGTAGGCGTTGACGGTCTGTGGCGTCATGTGCCACTCCTCGCGATCGACTGGCTTACCGGCTTTCTCGGCAATGTGCTTGTCGTGGGCGAAGAAACGGGCGGCCATAACATTCTCGTAGAAGCTCTTGCTGGGGTCGATGGTCAGCTTGCTGTAGTCGGTCCAACGGTTAGGATAGCCAATCTTCACATAGAACCGGTCGAGCTTCTTGTGGGCGTTGGCCTTGGTAGAGACGCTCATCCAGGTCTGGGCGTCGATGCGCTGGCCCAGGCTGACCTGCAAGTTGTGAACCAACTCTTCCATCATCTTCTTCGACTGGGCGGGGAAATAGCGCTCGCAATACATCTTGCCAAGGGCCTCGCCCATGGCGCCCTGCACCTGATTGGTGGCGCGCTTCCACAGGGGATAGTCCTCCTTGCGGCCGCTCATGGTCTTTCCGAAGAAGTCGAAGTTGGCCTCACGCACGGCGTCGCTCAGGTAAGAGGCGCTTCCCTGGATGAGATCCCACTCCATGATGGCGCGAAGGTCGTCGGCGGTGAGCAGGGGCAGCAGCTTGTCGAGGCCGGCGAAGAAGGCGGGTTGGCCCACGATGAGCTCCTGGATATACTTCGTATCGATGCCCTCAGCCTGGGTGTAAGCCTTCAAGGGGATGTTGGGATAGGTCTCCTCAAACTGGGCCAGGGTCATCTTGTTGTAGTTGGCTTGCGGGTCGCGCAGCTCCACGTTACTCTTCGACACCAACGCAAGCTCGGTCTCGAAGCGGAACACCGACTGCATCTTGCGCTGGGCGTCGGCATGGTTGAAGCCGAACAACTCGAACATGCGCACGATGTGCTTCTTGAAGGCCTCACGAATGTCGCTTGTGGCTTTGTCGGGATTGACATACCAATCTTTCTGGCCAAGCGTGAGACCGCCCTGACCCACCGAGAAGATGTTCATGGTTACGTTCTTGTCGTCGGCGCCAAAATAGCTTCCAAACGGCACGCCGAAGCCCATCTTGCCATACTTCAACTGCACCTGGCGCAAAGCCTCGAGGGTCTTGGCGGCCTCCATCTCGTCGAGCATGGGCTTGACGGGAGCGATGCCTTCTTGGTTGCGACGGGCCGAGTCCATGGCCATCTTGTAGAAATCGCTCAGCTTGCGCTCGTTGGTGCCTGCCTGGTATTTCTTCTTCGACAGGTCGGTCAGGATGGTGTTGATCTGCTTGTTCACATTCTCCTGAAGCATGTCGAAACTGCCATAACGGCTATAAGCGGCAGGCAGAGGGTGGCTTTTCTGCCAGCCACCCGTGGCAAACTGGTAAAAGTCGGTGGCGGGGCTCACCGTCTTGTCGAGGTCAGCCAGCACGAGGCCCGACTTGTTCTGGGCCATGGCACCGCATGCGGGAGCGGCGGCAAACATGAGCACCGGAAGGATTTGTTTCATTTTCATGACTTATGATTTTTTGATGGTTGTGTCTTATTGTCTTGCAATGCAGAGCATTAGGCGTTAGCCTGCAATTCCTCCAACTTCTCGGAGAGCTCCATCCAATGGTCGTTCTCCTTGTCCAAGGCCTCCTTGGTCGACGTGTACTCGGTAACCAGTTCCATATTGGAGGCGTTCTCGGGCGTCATGAAGAGTTGGTCGAGCTCCTGGAGTCGCGCTTCCATCTTCGCTATTTTCTTCTCCGACTCCTCCACCTCACGACTGGCCTTGCGTATCTTCTTCTGCTGCTCCTTATGGTCTTGGTAGCTCTGCTTGCCACTTGGGGCCTCGATAGCGGTTGCCGAGGAGGCCGACGCATCCGACGCCGACTGCGGTTGGCACTGGTCGAGCGCCTCATGGATGGTGTCGGCATTGTGGGCCCTCAGGTAGTCGTAGATGCCACCAAGGTGCTCCACCACCTTGCCGCCGCCAAACTCATAGACCTTCGTCACCAAGCCATCGAGAAACTCGCGGTCGTGCGACACGATGATGGCCGTGCCATCGAAGGCCTTGATGGCTTCCTTCAGCACGTCTTTCGAGGGCATGTCGAGGTGGTTGGTGGGCTCATCGAGGATCAGCAGGTTGACGGGTTCGAGCAACAGGCGTATCATGGCCAAGCGCGAACGCTCACCACCCGAGAGCACTTTCACTTTCTTCTCTGAGGTCTCGCCGCCAAACATGAAGGCGCCCAACAGGTCGTTGATCTTCAAGCGCATATCGCCCGTGGCCACTTGGTCGATGGTGTCGTAGATGGTTATCTCCTCATCGAGCAACTGGGCTTGGTTCTGTGCGAAATATCCAATTTGCACGTTGTGGCCAATCTTCAGGGTTCCGGTATAGGGAATCTCGCCCATGATACACTTCACGAGGGTCGATTTTCCCTCACCGTTCTTTCCCACAAACGCCACTTTCTCGCCTCGCTTGATGGTCATGTCGACATGCGAGAACACGGTGTGGTCGCCATAGTCCTTGCGCACATTGTCGCAAATGACAGGATAATCGCCTGAGCGCAAACAGGGCGGAAACTTAAGGTGCATCACCTTGCGGTCGACCTCGTCGACCTCGATGGGCACAATCTTCTCCAACTGCTTGATGCGCTGCTGCACCTGAACAGCCTTGGTGGCCTGATAGCGGAAACGATCAATGAAGGCCTGGATGTCGGCGATCTCTTTTTGCTGGTTCTCGTAAGCGCGTAGCTGCTGCTCGCGACGCTCGTTGCGCAACACCACATACTGGTCATACTTCACCTTGTAGTCCTCAATGTGGCCACAGGTTATCTCGAGCGTGCGGTTGGTTACGTTGTTGATGAACGCGCGGTCGTGGCTAACGAGCACCACCGCACTATTGTTTTGAGAAAGGAAGGTTTCCAACCAGCGTATGCTCTCAATGTCGAGGTGGTTGGTGGGCTCGTCGAGGAGCAACACGTCGGGATGGCGCAACAAAATCTTGGCCAACTCGATACGCATGCGCCAACCGCCAGAAAACTCGCGGGTGGGGCGATCAAAGTCGGTGCGCTCAAAGCCTAAGCCGGTGAGCGTGCGCTCCATCTCGGCTTCGTAGTTTTCGCCACCCATCATCATGAAGCGGTCGTGCTCCAAGGTAAAGCGATCCACAAGAGCCATGTAGTCGGGGCTTTCATAGTCGGTGCGGTCGGCCATCTCCTGCTGCAACCGATCGAGCCGACCTTTCATCTTCACATGGTCGGAAAACGCCTTGCGAGTCTCCTCGCGAACGGTGGTGTCGTCGGAGAGCTTCATCACCTGAGGCAAATAGCCTATGGTGGTGTCATTGGGGATGGCAACCACACCCGAGGTGGGTTGCTGCAAGCCACTAAGAATCTTGAGCAAGGTCGACTTGCCCGCACCATTCTTGCCTACCAAGGCAATGCGGTCATGTTCGTTGACCACAAAACTAACATTGTGGAAGAGTGGACGAACGCCAAACTCTACCTTAAGGTTTTCTACAGAAATCATCTTTCCCAACTACAATTTGATATGCAAAGTTACAAAAAATAGTTCATACGAACAGTTACACGCTTCTTTTTTGTTACCTTTGCGCCAACAACAATCATCACAAACCATGAAAAAAACAATTCTACTATTGGCCGCGCTCATCACAACTGCAATCGGCGCAATGGCGCAAACCGACCCGCTTGCTGGCAAACGCATCGGGGTTATCGGCGACAGCTATGTGAAAAACCACCAAAACCCCGTGGAATACGCTTGGCATAGCAAGCTGGCCAAGAAGCACGGCATGAAATACTATAACTACGGACGCAACGGAAGTTGTGTGTCGATCGACATGAAGACATGGGGACCGGCGGTCGTAAACCGCTATCAGCAGATGAACGACTCGCTGGATGTGGTGGTAGTGATCGCTGGCCACAACGATGCAGCACGCCTTGCAAACGCCGTGACCGACTCAACGACCACGCTCAACAACTACCGGGAGCAATGCGCCAAGCTCTGCAAGGGACTCATCGAGAAATACCCTCGGGCCTACATCTTTTGGTTTACGCCATGGGCAAACGACAACCCCAACTTCAAGGTTATCGTGGATGCCACCAAGGATATTTGCGGAAGCATGGGCATTCCGGTGTTCGACGCCTACCAAAACAGCAATATCTTTGCGCGTAGCGACCAGTTCCGGCAAATCTATTTCCAAGGGGGAAAGCGCGACCATGCACACCTAAACAACAAAGGACACGACCGCTTCCTTCCCATCGCCGAGCATTTCATCCTTCAGTATCTGCAATAAAACGGAACATACGACAGAGAAAAAAACATCGCAAAGAAACAACGTCATATCACGCAAAACGGTGAACGCCAAAATGGCGTTCACCGTTTTGCGTTTATAGGGACAGGGATTGGGAGAAATGAGACAAGGCTTCCTCCCACCATTCCCCATTGCCACTTACGAAGAAAACTTACCTGAGGAATGGCTAACCCCCACTCATAGGTTTGCATCAAAACCGAGGGTGAAGAACAGCCTTCCCCCCTAAACGCTACTAAAGGCAAATGGGGCGAGCGCTACAAATGGCAGATAGGGGCTAAACGCTATAAATTATTGTAGGGTTACAAACTTTGGTACCGCTGCTGAACTTGGAGTGGAAGCAAACGACTTTGTAGGATAATTTGGCCAAAAAGTTTGCCTAAGATTTCAGGTGAAATAGAAAACCAAAAGGACTTTTTGGGAGAAAAGAACGCTCGCAACCAACGGACGTGCTCAACATTAGGCATCTATCGAGATACAAAAGGGCATCTATCGAGGCTCGAAAAGCCATCTTTCGAGACTCGAAAGGCAAGCTATCGCAAGTCGATTAGGCATGTTTCGCAATAGGAAATACGGAAATTGGGAATATGAAGGGCAAAGCATGATGTGCAGAATGCAGCTTCACCGATACAAGCATCTCATTATCAAAGAATTACAAGATTACGCCAAGAATCGCATATTTGGAACCAACAATGCGCTAACCCGAAAAGAAGTGTGTAGTTTTAACTATAGTTTGTTGCCGATTTTCAACGCAAACAGCTTCCTGCCACGCACTCGTAAAGCCCGTCCAAAGAAAACAACAAGCAAACAATAATGTGCGAATTGTTCTCAACGATAGGCCCGTAACACCCAGCGAAGAAGGTCAATCACAGGGCTGAGAGGCGCTAAACGCAAAAGGTGCGCGAAGCATTGCTCCGCGCACCTCTTGTATGTTGAGTCAATTGTGATTTACTTCACCTTGTCAACGATGGCCTTGAAAGCCTCGGGGTTGTTGACGGCGAGGTCAGCGAGGACCTTACGGTTGATCTCGATACCAGCCTTGTGAAGAGCACCCATGAGCTGGCTGTAGCTCATATCCTGCAAACGAGCGGCAGCGTTGATACGCTGGATCCACAGAGCGCGGAAGTTGCGCTTCTTATTGCGGCGGTCACGGTAAGCGTAGGTCAAACCCTTCTCCCATGTATTCTTGGCAACCGTCCAAACATTCTTACGGGCACCGAAGTAACCCTTCGTGAGCTTCAGGATACGTGTTCTCTTTGCTTTAGAAGCTACGTGATTTACTGATCTTGGCATAATTTTTCTTCTTTAAACGTTCGACTAAAAAGTGAAATGAATGATTAACGCAGATTGAGCAGATCACGCACCTGCTTCATGTTGTCGCGCACGACCACTGTCGAGTGCACAAGGTTTCTCTTCTGCTTCTTTGTCTTCTTAGTCAGAATGTGACTGTGGTAAGCGTGATTACGCTTGATCTTACCGGTAGCTGTGAAAGAAAATCTCTTCTTTGCGCCGGAATTAGTCTTTACTTTTGGCATTTTTTTTTGTTGTTAAAATGATTATAATAAAAGGTGGCAACGCATATACCTGGCGGTACCACTCAGTTTTTTACTCTTGTTCGCCGTTGTTCTCAACCAACTTCTTCAAGGCGTCGCCACCTTTGGCGTTGGCGAGCAGTCCGTTTTTCTCAGCCTGCTCAGCAGCCTTTTGAGCGTTTTCCTCTTTGGCAGCAGCCTCTGCGGCCAGACGATCGCGCTTCTGCTGGCTCTGCTTAGCCACACCTGCCTTCTTAGGAGCCAAGAAGAGGAACATCTTCTTACCCTCCAAACGGGGCAACTGCTCAACCTTGGCATACTCTTCCAGGTCATTGGCAAAGCGAAGCAAAAGCACCTCACCCTGCTCCTTGAAAAGGATGGAGCGTCCGCGGAAGAACACATAGGCGCGCACCTTGTTGCCCTCCTCCAAGAACTCCTGGGCGTGCTTCAACTTGAACTGGTAGTCGTGAGCGTCGGTCTGGGGTCCGAAACGAATCTCCTTGACCTCAACCTTGACCTGCTTCTGCTTCATTTCCTTCTGACGCTTCTTCTGCTGATAGAGGAACTTGCTATAGTCGATGATACGACAAACAGGAGGTTGCGCATTGGGAGAGATCTCCACCAGGTCAACACCCTGCTGGCGAGCCATATCCAAAGCTTGACGAGTAGGCATCACTTCTGAGCCATTGTCGCTAACCACACGAACTTCCCGCACATGGATCTGACCATTGACGCGGTACTGATTCTTCATCTTGTTGTTGTTGTCTTTCATTCAACTATTTTAAGTTCTGTATCGAAGTGGGCGTACTTTCCCCAATTCAGCGTGCAAAATTACGAAAAACTATCGATACTTCCAAAGAATTCCTCAACAATTTTTCAAACCTCAATCGGTCATTTGATTTTGTCAGGAACTAAGCACACACCAATATTGTTCCTGCTCCGGTCTAATGAGCGATTGGGAGTAAAGCAATAAGGTGGAAGTCACGCATTTACATGCGTTTCTTCCACCTTGTCCATTACATGAACCTATGGTGCCACTCCACCCTACCGTCCCGCCGCCCACATGGCAACGACACGTTGCGTTCAAGCCAAACAAAGGGCTCCGGGTTGGTTGGGGGCTATGCACCCACGGTATTAAATGTTCTTCAGTTGCTCGGCCACTTCGTCCTTGATGCGCTGTGCGAAGTCTTCCATCTTCATGGTAGCCTGCTCGCCACCGCCCTGAACGCGCATAGACACGAGTCCGTCGGCAGCCTCCTTCTCGCCCACGACGAGCATGTAAGGCACACGCTTCAGCTCATTGTCGCGAATCTTACGGCCAATCTTCTCGTTGCGGTCGTCGATGTAAGCGCGCACATCCTGATCGTCGAAATAAGCCTTCACCTTCTGAGCGTAGTCGTTGTATTTCTCCGAGATAGGCAGGATGGCCACCTGGTCGGGCGTGAGCCACAAGGGGAAATGACCAGCGGTGTGCTCAATGAGCACAGCCGTGAAGCGCTCGAGCGAACCGAACGGTGCGCGGTGAATCATAACCGGAGTCTTCTTGGAGTTGTCCTCTGCGGTATACTCCAAGTGGAAACGCTGCGGCAGGTTGTAGTCCACCTGGATGGTACCCAACTGCCAACGGCGGCCAATGGCGTCCTTCACCATGAAGTCGAGCTTAGGACCATAGAAAGCGGCCTCACCTTCCACTTCGCGAGCCTGGAGACCTTTCTCCTTACAAGCCTCACGAATAGCGTTCTGACTCTCTTCCCAAATTTCGTCAGAACCGATGTATTTCTCTGTGTCCTTAGGATCACGCAATGAGATTTGAGCCTCATAGTTGTCGAAACCGAAGGTCGCGAAGACCTTCTGGATGATGTCGATAACCGACTCGAACTCGGCCTTCACCTGGTCGCTGCGCACGAAGATGTGCGCGTCGTCCTGTGTGAACGTACGCACGCGGGTCAGTCCGTGCAGCTCACCGCTCTTCTCATAACGGAACACCGTACCAAACTCAGCGATGCGCAAGGGCAGATCCTTGTAAGAACGGGGCTTGCGAGAATACACCTCACAGTGGTGAGGGCAGTTCATCGGCTTCAACATGTAGATCTCGTCCTCCTCGGGAGTCTCAATGGGCTGGAAGGCATCCTTACCATAGTGGGCCCAGTGGCCACTGGTGATATAAAGATTCTTAGAGCCGATACCTGGGGTGATGACCTCCTGATAGTTGTAAGGCTTCAGCACGCGGCGCAGCAAATCCTGCAAGCGGAGGCGCAACTCGGTGCCCTTGGGAAGCCAAATGGGAAGACCCTTACCCACGCGGTCGGAGAACATGAATAGCTCCATCTCCTTACCAATCTTACGATGGTCGCGCTTCTTGGCCTCCTCAAGCATCTGCAGATACTCGTCGAGCATCTTCTTCTTCGGGAAGGAGATACCATAGATACGGGTCATCTGCTCGCGCTTAGCGTCGCCACGCCAGAAAGCACCGGCTACGCTGGTAATCTTAATGGCCTTGATATTGCCTGTCGACAACAAGTGCGGACCACGGCAAAGATCTGTGAAAGCGCCTTGGGTGTATGTGGTAATGGTTCCGTCCTCCAAGTCGAGCGAGATATGCTCCACCTTGTACTGCTGACCGGCGGCCTCAAACTCCTTGATGGCATCGGCCTTCGCCACTTCGCGGCGAACGACGGGCTCGTTCTTCTTGGCCAACTCTTTCATCTTGGCCTCAATTTTCGGGAAGTCGTTCTCGGAGATAACCTGTCCCTCGGCGGGCATCACATCGTAGAAGAAACCATTCTCCACGGCCGGTCCGAATCCGAACTGTATGCCAGGATAAAGTTCCTGCAAAGCCTCGGCCAACAAGTGGGCGGAGGTGTGCCAGAATGTGTGCTTGCCCTCTTCGTCATCAAACTTAAACAATTGGATGGCGCTGTCCTCATTGATGGGACGGTTCAACTCGGTTGTCTCACCATTGATCCCACAACATACAACGTCACGGGCGAGAGCCGGTGAGATGCTCTCAGCGATTTGAAGTCCGGTTACGCCCTGCTCGTACTCACGCACAGAACCATCCGGGAATGTGATTTTAACCATGATACAAATTAGTTTTATTTAAATCACCGCAAAAGTAATACATATTTTTTGAATGCAATAACAAAAAGCGGTTTATTTTCAACAGATTGGAAGAACTTTGCCATAAAAGAACAATGGGGCACCCAAAACGCCGCAAACCCAACGATGGGAAAGGCTAACGGCTTGGATGCGCCCTCAACATAGCCATACATTGTGCTCGCAATAGCCTCGCTACATCATCACAAGCGGAGCCTTCTCATTGTTGTTCCACGCTTGTCCCTACGCGCTCTCCGCATTGAACGACGCAACCGCTCATGGCCATTCTCACACAGAAAGAGAATGGCTATCATAATAGATAAGGATGGCTGACAGAACCAACAGGGATGGCCGAATAGGCAAAGGGGAATGGCGCCTGGAATGGGATGGCCTATTTCTTGCGCGAAAGTTGCTTGCTAATGGCGTAAGCGTTGTAAAGGCCCAACTCACCAGCTTTGCTGAAGTCGTGCAATCCATCAGTTGTTTTTCCAGAATAGCAACGCGCCAAGCCACGGTTGAGATAAGCCTCGGCAAAGTTAGGGTCGATCTCGATGGCGCGCGAATAATCGTCGATGGCGCGCGAATAGTTCTTGGCGGCGGCGTAGAGGTTGCCTCTATTATAGAAAAGGTAGGCGTTCTTCGGTGCCACCTTAATGGCTTCGGCGATATCGCCCTCCACTTGTGCCGACTTCATGCTGACATTCTGTCCACGCGAAGCATCGTAACTATTGAGCATGGCCTGACAAACGGCACGCTCCCAACGGCCGATGGCCGACAGGGTGTCGATCGAGAGGTAATCGTCGAGATCGGCAATGGCGTCGGCATAGTTCTGTGCCTCGGCATAGGCCACGGCACGCTGCAAGAGCAGGGCGGCGCGCGCCATGCGGTCGGTTTCCTCATTGATGCCCTCAGTCAGGGCGTCGATGAGTTGGAATATCTGGCGCGACTGGGTGTCGGTGAGTTTCTCTCGGTTCTGGTTACAGGTCACATAAAGCTTGCGCAAGGGGGCCTGCGTGTTGTTGAACCGATCCACGGCGGCGTCGTAAGCCTGGTAATCACGCACGCCATTGGCATAGGTGAAATACGACAACTGGAACATGGGCAAGAAGGCAACCTCCACGTCGCGGTTCTGCACAGCACCACGGTAGTCGCTGTTGTACTCGTGTTCCACACGCGGTTTGTCCTCCACGACGATGTCGTTATACTTGCTCAAGTCGAGTTCCGAGCGCTTACGCACCGCCTTCAACTTCGAACGGCTCCAGCGCTGCTGCACACCCACGTGCTTGTCCATCTGCGCCTTGAAGACACGAAACTCGTCGAGCTCGGCCTTTGCCGTCATGCCCAACTTACGATAGGCTCGGGCACGCTGCGTCAGACCAGTCCAGAAATTGGGGAACTGCTCGATGATGGCGGTATAGTCGCGGATGGCGGCACGTAGGTTGCCCACCTTGTCGTTGAGCAAAGCGCGGTTATAGATGGCCAAGAAATTCTGCGGCTCCATCTTAACAACAAAGTCGAAATCCTCTATGGCACGGTTATCGTCGCCCAGTTGCACACGCAACAAACCTCGGTTATAATGGGCCAGGAAGTTATTAGGGTCAAGGTCGATGGCCAAGTCGTAATCGGCCATGGCTCCCCTGAGGTTGTTCACCTTGAGGCGCGCCAAAGCACGGTTCACATAGTTGCTCGCCACCTTGGGTCGCAAATGTATGACTTGGCTGAGACATGAGTCGGCCACCGACCACTGCTGTCGGTTCAATGCGATGAACGAACGCGTGGCCCAAGCGTCGGCATTGTAAGGCTCTTGCTGCAAACTGCGGCTTAGCCATAGGTCGGCTGTGGTGGTATCCTTGCGCTCCAAATAGATCTCAGCCTTCAACGAATAGGCCGTGGCCGTCTTCGACCAACGCGAGATGATGGTGTCGGCATCGAGAAGCGCCTGGTCGTAATCTTTGGCGTTCAAACGGCAAATGGCACGGTTGAGCCAAAAACTCGACACATTGGGATTGAGCTTGATGGCACGGTCATAGTCGGAGATGGCATCCGTGTACTTCTTCTGACGTATGCGCGATATGGCGCGCAGGTCGAAGATCTGCTCAATATAGGGATTGAGGGAGATGGCTTTGGAGGCGTCTTGCTCGGCGCCCACAAAGTCCTCCAAATAAAACTTGGCCGTGGCACGGTCGTACCAAGGCAACCAAAGGTATGGCTTGAGCGCCAACACCTTATTAAAATACTGTATGGAGAGCACGTAGTCCTCATAGTGCAACGCCACCTCACCACTGGTAATCAGGCGATCCACATTATATTGTGCCTTGGCTTTGCCGCAAAAAAGCAAAGCCAAGAGCATGGGGACGAGCACGCGCTTCATGACAGTCGAATTCTGATGTTAGGCCAAACGACCATTAGCGGCGAGGCGCCTTCACACGATAAGGGCAACGGAACTTGCCTTGTGCGATGCCACGCAACTTGCTGTTGATCATCTGCTTGCGGAAGGCAGACACCCGATCAACGTACATAACGCCCTCCAGGTGGTCGAACTCGTGTTGCATAACACGTGCCAGATAGCCCTCCACCCACTCGTCGTGCGGATTGAGGTCCTCGTCGAGGTAGGTCACATGGATGCGCGTGGGGCGTGTTACGCTCTCGTGGATACCAGGGATGGAGAGGCAGCCCTCGTCCAACGTCTCCTTCTTCGACTTATCATCGTACTCCACGATGTGTGCATTGATGTAGGCGTGGCGGAAGCCAGCATACTCCGGGAAGTCGTCCTTCAGCACGTCGAGGTCGATAACGACCACACGCAAGGCCTTGCCCACCTGTGGTGCGGCCAAGCCCACGCCTTCCGCTGCGTCGAGGGTTTCGTACATGTCGGCGATGAACGTCTTCAAGGTGGGGTCGTCCACGGCCACTTCTTGGGCAACCTTTCTCAGAACAGGCTGACCGTATGTATAAATAGGTAATATCATCTCTTCTTGGAGTTCATGTAATCCTGAAGTATAATCGTTGCCGATATTTCATCGACAAGACCTTTGTTCTCGCGTCTCTCCTTCTTTCTCACGCCACCGTCAATCATGGCTCGATGCGCAAGCACGGAGGTGAAACGCTCATCATAATACTCGATGGGGATGGAAGGTCGCGCCTTTCGCCAACGGTTGACGAAGTTCTCCACCCTTGCCAAGTTTTCCGACGGTTGGCCATTGGGTTGCATAGGCTTGCCGACAACAATTCGCTCGACCTCCTCTTTTTGCACATATTGGCTGAGAAAGTCGAACAAATCCTTGGTTTCCACCGTCGTCAGTCCATTGGCAATAATCTGCAAGGGGTCGGTCACAGCCAACCCCGTGCGTTTCTTGCCATAATCAATGGAGAGAATTCGCGGCATGAATATCAATTGATGAGCTTCATTGCGTCAAGGCAATCGCTCCGCTTCTTACTTCTTGAAAAGCAACCAAGCGTCGCTCTTGGGGTTATACTGGCTGCCACGGATGGCGTCGCGGCTCTGCACAGCGCTGGCCTTATCGGCATAGGTCGAGGCAACAACGCGATACATATTGATGCTTGAGTTGTAAGCGATCTGTGCATCGTAACCGCCCTGCTTGAGCGTGTTCTGCATGCCCTCGGCGTTGGTCTTCAGCGAGAATGAGCCTACAACGACGCTATATGCCTTCAAGCCAGGACCGCTGACGACGGTAACGTCCTCTGTGCGCACGGTGGCATTGTCAACATTGGTAACTGTGGTCTGGTCGGCCGACTTCTCCACGAGCGGAGTAACAACAGGAGCCGTCTCCTGAGCAGGAGCCTGGTTACGGTTCTGCTCTTCCTGAGCCTGAGCCTTCTCCCACACTTTCTTGTAGGCACTCTCCTGTGATTTACAACCCGTGAAGGCAAAGGCCACGCAGAAGGCCGCGCCCAAAACCATGTATTTCTTCATACTTTTATAATATTATAAATGTTAGTAATATCGCTTTTTAAGCTTTTGCTTCTTTAATTTGCGAAATTACAAAATAATCCACATACGTGCGCCGCAACGCCACATAAAGTTTGTTAAATCAGGAAAATAGGGCTTATTTAACAAAAAATAGCCTTTTTCAGCCTTGATTTTAAGGCGGAATGCTTATATTTGCAATTATAAAATGCGAACTATTCGCTAACGATAACTATTTACCATTAAACGATACGCTTATGAAGACAATCGGTTACATCGGTGCTTTCCTGGGTGGCGCCATCGCAGGCGCAGCCTTAGGCTTGCTCCTGGCACCTGAGAAGGGTGCTGACACTCGCACAAAGATTTCTGACGCTGTGGACGACTTCTGCAAGAAGCACGACATCAAGCTCAACCGCAAACAGACGGAAGACTTGGTCGACGACATCAAGGATGCTGTAGACAACACAGCCGAATAACCTCAAGTCCATCCTCGGATGCGCCAGACTACCCTCTCGGCGCACCCGCAGGAATGGCAAAACACATCATCATCCACGTTTTCCCACAACTTATTATGTTTTCAAACGACAAGAACATAGAGACCATCGGTCAACTGGTGGAAACCCTGAAACACTACGCCACGCTCCAAAGCGAGTATATCAAGCTCGACGTAGTGGAGAAGACGGTGCGCCTGCTGACGGTCATCACCATGACGGTCATTATTTCGCTGCTCGTCATTCTCATGCTCATCTACCTCAGTTTTGCCGCCGCCAGTGCGTTGGCGCCATGGGTGGGCGAAGCTGTTGGGTTCCTCATTGTTGCCGGAGCCTATTTCCTGCTGCTCTTGTTGTTTATCACCTTCAGAAAGCAATGGATCGAAAAACCACTCGTTAAGTTTCTCGCCTCCATCCTTCTTAGTTAACCGTCAACTCGTTTTCAACGCTCATCAACCATGACACCAACGTCTTACACCACCATCGAGGAAATACAACTGCGCAAGGCTATGTTGCAGACTGAAATCCAAAAAGACAGCAACAAGTTGAGCAACGAGTGGCGCTCGCTCTTCAAGAAGCCCGAGGCGCTCGATCGCAAAGCGTCGCCCACCAAGCGCTTCAACAGCCTGTTGAGCACCGGAGCCGGTCTCTTCGACGCCATGATATTGGGCTGGAAGCTCTATCGCAAGTTCAAAAAGTAGGTTTTATCCGTTGTTCCACGCTATCATAGGCAATGCCTCACTTCATCACAAGCATTGCCCCGCCTGTCATTGGAACCACCCAAGCCTATCCACAAGTTGCCCCTCGTCTCACACCAGCCAACGCCACAGCTTACGAATGACGACGTCTCGTCTCACACCAGCCAACGCCATAGCTTACGAATGACGACGCCTCGTCTCCCATGAGACTACACAATAACAGCCAAAGCCTCCACGTTCCTGCCCTTCCCGGCAAGCCATCTTCCCTTATCAGACCGTACTTTTCAACCCTAATCGGCCAATCCATCCCCCCACACGTAAACCCCCAACTCGCGCTTTGCAAAGCCATAGCTCACGTTTTGTAAAGCTACAACTCATAATTGATAAAGCCACGACTCGGGTTTTACAAACCCACAGCTCGCGTTTAGCAAAAACACGACTCATGTTTTACCCTCCAACCCCTCAAAAGACTGCGGTTTCGCATTTTACATCACACGCAATCCCAAATCAACTTTTCAACCCCAAGCGCCAACAAGGCAGAAGGTCATCAGCCCTTAACCTTTCATTAGTGCCACCACACACATCCAACCAGTCCAATTTCGTGGCCACACATCGCCAAACCTGCCACGGGGCCACCCACCTCTACACATGTAGCCCAACCTTGCCAAACGAACCTTAAACACAGCCATAACGGTCCTTACAAGGCTAAGCGCCATCCAGCGTCAAAGCCGCTCAGATTGCAACAAAAAACACAACCGCATTTGGCACAAAGTCTATTTTTGTCACAAAAAGAAAAAAGAAAGAAGAAGGCGTAAAACGCTAATACTTTGATAAGTTTTCTTATTAAAAACTACCAAGTGGAAAATCCGATTTGTTAATGTATGTTATTTATAAGAAATTTATGCGCTAAATATTTGCAAGTTCAAATAAAAGTCGTAACTTTGCATCGTGTTTTTCATAGTATTAGATTTAAGGTTAACAAGGTTGGAGTACAGCGGTACTCCTTTTTTTGTGTCCTTTCAAAAACAAGCCCCTTCTATTTAGTGTTTTCAAAAAGCCTTCAGGCTTCACTAAAACACGCCCATCCTCATCGCGCAACCCATTAGTTACCAACCCACTACAATCCACATCTCTATAAAATATCATAGCTATCGATAGTTGTTCAAACAGGTTTAGAACAAGCATTTCCGAGACCTTAACCCCTTACCGGCCATTAAAACGAAACAGGAAAATCGTTAGAAACAAATACCAACAAGAACCAAAAAACGAACGGCCGATTGGGGCTAAACCTCTATGATTTCGCCGTCGTAGGCAAACCACATGCCCTTGGGCAAGCGAGCATTAGCCTCATCATGCAGTCCTATTCCGTGGCCCATGTGAGTAAAATAGGTGCGTTCAGCCCCTACCCTTTGCGCAAATGCCATGGCCTCCTCCACCGTCATGTGGCTATGATGCCATTTTTCCCACCGCAGGGCATTGACCACCAATGTCTTTACGCCTCGCAAACGTTCGAACTCCTCATCCTCTATGGTCTTCATATCGGTAATGTAAGCGAAATCGCCGAACCGATAACCCAAGATGGGCAACTTGTCGTGCATCACGCCAAAGGGTTCCACCTCCACGTCGCCAATGACCAATCGTTGGTGGCAACGTATGGTGTGAAGGTTGAATTTCGGCACACCGGGATAAAGATGTTGCACAAAACAATATGGAAAATTATGCATCACGGTCTTCACCGCGATATCGTTGCCATAGATATCGATGTCGCCAAACTTGCAGAAAGGTCGCAAATCGTCAAGTCCACCCACATGGTCGTAATGGCCATGGGTGAGCAGCAGGCCATCGATACGCCTAAAAGGCAATGGCATGAGTTGCATTCGGATGTCAGGGCCACAATCGATAAGGATGCGAGTATGGTCGGTTTCCAACAACGCAGCGGCGCGATACCGCTTGTCGTGCGGGTCCGTGCTCTTACACACCTCACAGTCGCATCCATTCACCGGAACACCCGTGGAGGTTCCTGTGCCCAGGAAAGTCAGCCGCCGCATGCTCATATCACATTCACCTCCGGATGCAGCTCCAGCCCGAACCGTTCTCTCACCGATGCCTGAACGGCGTGCATCAGCGCCACCACATCCTCGCCTTTCGCTCCGCCTCGGTTCACAAGCACCAAGGCTTGCTTGTCGTGCACACCAGCGCGGCCCAGGCTCTTGCCCTTCCAGCCGCATTGGTCGATCATCCATCCGGCAGGAATCTTGTATCGTCCCTCACCCATCTCAAAATAGCGCAGATCAGAATGTTCAGCTTTCAGGCGCTCAAACGTAGCCTCGTCTACGACAGGGTTCATAAAGAAAGAGCCCGCGTTGCCCATCACCTCTGGGTCGGGGAGCTTGGCGCGACGGATATCGACAATTACCTGACGCAGCTGATGGGCCGTCAGCGTCGCCGCATCGATGCCACAACGCTCCAATTCGGCACGTATGTTGCCATAGTCAAGGTCGGGCGTAAAAGTCTTCGAGAGACGGTAACTCACCGTCAGGATAACATACTTGTCTTTCCATTCGTGCTTGAATCGGCTCTGTCGATAGCTATAATTGCAATCTTCCGCCTTGATGACGACATGCTTTCCTGTGGCCAGCTCCACGGCTTCCACATCCACGAGGATGTCCTTTGCCTCAGCGCCATAGGCCCCAATGTTCTGCACCGCCGACGCTCCGCATTCGCCAGGAATGAGGCTCAGGTTCTCCATGCCATACCATCCCTGCTCCACAGCGTAAGCCACCACATCGTCGAACGTGGTTCCAGCCCAGCAGCGAATAACCACATCATCTGCACTTTCCCGTTCCACCTTCACGTCAAACCGCTTCTCGGGTGTGATGACGATGCCCGGGAAATCGCGCGTCAGAAGCAGGTTGCTACCGCCGCCCACCAGCAAGTAAGGCATCGAACGCAACTTGTCGTCGAGCGCCACCTGCGTAGCGTCGGCCACATTTTGATAAACCCACAACTCGGCACATTTCTGGTCGATGCCGAAGGTGTTGCGACTGAGCAACGAAATGTCTGTAAATGTCTGCATACTTAGCTGTTGAATTTCACCAGTTTCCACTTGCCCTTCACCTTACGGAAAACCAACTCGATCTCCAAACCATTGGCAATGCCACGAATCAGGAATATCTTTCGGGTCGTCTCGGTGTAATGCTGTCCGTAGATAATGTTGTATATGATGCCGCGCGGAATAAGTGTCGGCTTAAAGTCGGGCCACTGCTCGGGCATGATAACGCCTGAGATCTGCGAGAAATCGTCCTCCGGGTCGGGAGCCGTAAACTCCACCTCGTCGGCCATGCTCTTCACCTGGAAAGCCGAATCGACCGCAAAATGATGGTAGAACTTCAGGAACGAGGCGTTCTTGTTCTGATAAAGGGGCTTGTAATTCATCGACGTCAGCATCCATTCGCCCTGTAAACGGTCGAACACAAACTGCTGAACGGTCTTCCTTTTAAAGAAGATCTTCTCCACGACAACATGTCCGACAGTGGTGTCTTTCATCAAATACTTCTGCTTGTTGTTGTCGAACACAATCGTGTAATAGCCTTGATGCATGAAGAAGTGCTCCATCTTCCATTGCTCCTTGTCCACATGCTTGGTCAGCTTCCCGTTATGGTAGACGGGCAGCGGGAACTGGATGCGCCTCATCTGCAACTTGCGGTTGGCCGCAAAATTGAACACAAAGTCGTCAAAAAGCTCGTCGGCGGCCTTGGGAACAGGGGTCTCGGCTATCAAAGTCTCTGTGGAATCGAGGCTCGAAGTGTCGTTAACCAGCGTGTCGGACGCCGCTGAGTCGGCCGATGCTGCTTTCCGGTCGGTGCACCCATAGGGCACGGCCATCATCAGCAAGAGCAAAAAGAAAACAGCAAATACAATTCCTTTTCTCATAACATCATTCATAAACCGAGGCAAAATTACACATATTTTTTTTAATAGAACCGCATTTTCAAATAAAAGTTAGTAACTTTGCAAATCGAATAAAGTTAATCAAAAAGATGATGTTAACAGACAAGATAGACGAACTTCTCAAAGAAGTGTCAGCCCTCTCAGCCAAAAACGCTGAGGATGTGGAGCAACTCAGATTGAAATATCTCAGTAAGAAAGGCGAAATCAACGCCATCATTGCCGATTTCCGCAATGTGGCCAAAGAGGAAAAGCGCGAGCTGGGCATCAAGATCAACGAACTGAAAAAGGCAGCCACCGACAAGATCAACGCGCTCCGCGAGCAGGTGGAGACCACCGAGACGGCATCTGAGAGCCTCGACCTCACACGCACTGCCTACCCCGTCGACCTTGGCACTCGCCATCCGCTGACACTTGTCCGTAACGAGATCATCGACATCTTCCAGCGTATGGGCTTCACGCTCTACAATGGTCCTGAGGTCGACGACGACAAGCACGTGTTCACCATGCTCAACTTTGCTGCCGATCACCCAGCACGCGACATGCAGGACACGTTCTTCATCTCCCAGAACCCCAACGACGTAACCAAGAATGTGCTGCTTCGCTCACACACCTCGGGCGACGAA
>ERZ857629.1438-NODE-1438-length-26074-cov-11.261002_pt1 | contig 26074 bp, 28 predicted proteins | sample MGYA00519700_ERZ857629 | MGnify/ENA primary metagenome ERZ857629 (study PRJEB31778, sample SAMEA3449351) | human gut metagenome | biome: human gut; feature: human-associated habitat; material: faeces | place: United Kingdom | collected 2010/2012 ...
AAAACTTATTTTACTAATTTGATATGGTTTTATTCAATATCTTTTTTACTTGGTGGTTTTCTTTATTATATTAAAATAAATGTTAATAATTATATTTTATATTTGATATTAGTTCCAATAATACTAAATATATATAGATATTTTATTCGTGATTATATTAAAAATATATCATTTAAACATAAAGTTAACATATATTTAGATAGTGGTAATGTTCTTTGCTTAAATGGGTTTATGGATACTGGTAATAATTTGATTGATCCTTATTATGGTAAGAAAGTTATTATAATAGATAGAGATGTTGATACCGAGTGTTTTTTGGTTCCTTATGAGAATGTTGGGGGTAGGTCTTTGATTAAGTGTTTTAAGCCTCATAAGGTGTTTATAGAGGGGTATGGGGAAAGGAGTGATGTTGTAGTTGGTATTACTAAAAATAAGTTTAATGGTTTTGATTGTTTACTTAATTATGGATTGGAGGAGTAGATGAATAAATTAATAGATAAGATTTTAAATAAGTTTTTTAAGAAGAATGATATATTTTTTGTTGGTAGCGCTGATATACTTCCACCTCCGCTTCAGAAAGAAAGAGAAGAGGATTTAGTTAATAAAAGTAATAATGGTGATGTTAGTGCTCGTAATAAACTTATAGAACATAATTTAAGATTAGTAGTTTTTCTTGCTAAAAAGTATGATAATACTATGTATGATTTAGAAGATCTTGTTAGTATTGGGTCTATTGGTTTAATTAAAGCTATTGAAACATATAAGCCAAGTAAAAATATTAAACTTGCTACTTATGCTTCAAGGTGTATTGATAATGAAATACTTATGTTTCTTCGTAAGAATAAAAGAAAGAGTAGTGAAGTTAGTTTTGAAGATGTAGTTAATTATGATAGTGAAGGAAATGAACTTCATTATGAAGATATATTTGGTACTGATGAAGATGTAGTAATTAAAGAGATAGAAGAAGTTAATAATAAAAGAATACTTGCTTTAGAAATTAGTAAACTTGATAAAAGAGATAAAGAAATAATGGATATGAGATATGGTCTTAATGGAAAAGAAGAACTTACTCAGAAAGAAGTTGCTGATAAATTATCTATATCACAGTCTTATATATCTAGAATAGAAAAGAAGGTTATTAAAAAGATTAAAAATATTATTAAGGCTTAAACTAAAAAGTTTGAGTTTTTTGTTTGATTTATATTGTATTTTTTGATTAATGTGTGGTAAAATTAACTTGTATTATAGACATAGGAGGTTTAGTATGCAAGAAGAATATGAATATGAAGATAATGATTCTTTATACGAAGGAGCTAAACGTAAGAAAATTATAATGAGTGTACTACTTGTTTTAGCTTTGATTCTTATTATTATTTTGATGAGGAGCTGTGCTAATAAAAGTAAAGTTACAGTAGATATTGATTATGAAAAGATATTACTTGATGCTGGTAAAAAGTATGCTAATACTAATAAACAATTATTACCTAGTGCTAAAGGTCAATGTACAGTTATTGATTTAAATTTACTTTCTTATGATCAAGAAATCAGTAGTAATAAAGATTTTCAAACATGTGATAAAAATAAAACATATGTAAAGATATGTAAACTTGGTAATAATAATTTACAATATACTCCATGGCTTAGTTGTACTAAAAAGAATTCTGAGAGTGAATATGGAACAAGTAAAGAGGGAGAATATAAAGATATAGTTACTAATTCAACTAGTGTTTCATTTATGTTTTTACCTCAGGTAATTAAGAGTGAAGAAGATACATTAGGTCCAGAAGAAGAATACTGGCAACAAGATATTCCATATGCTGCATATAAAACACTTGAAACTATTCAATATTATAGATATAAAGATCAACAATGGATTTGGAATACTTATAGTAAGAAATATTATTCTAGTAGTGGAGAAAAGAATAAAGCTAGAGATGTAAAAGAATATTATACATCATCTCCTGCTTCTGGTTATAATTATAAAGATAATGGAACTACAGTTTATAAATGGTATAAACCTGGTGCTCAAAAAAAGGAATACTATAAAGAAGGTGGCAAAGAAGTATATACTGCGAGTGCTCCTAGTGGATATCCTAATAAAGATGAATCACAACAAAAGATAGATGTATATTATATGGTTATTGAAGGAGTTACTAGTGCTAAAAAATATAATGTGTGTGCTAAAGATGAAAAGAAGATTCAACTTGTAAATCAAGAAGCACCTTGTGGTAGTAAACCTAATACTGCTTACAAATATTTTGTTAAAAGTTTATATAAATGTCCTAGTGGATATAAAAATGTTAAGGGAGGCACTATTACTGAAAGTACTAAGTGTGTTAAGACTTCTGGCGGTGCTGTAAAAGCTTGTCCTAATGGTAAGACTTGTGTAAGAGGAGAAAGTAAGTCTTATAAGTGGTATAAGTATGTACAAAGTAATGCTAAAATATATTATCCTTCTAATAGTACTACTGCTAGTGGAGAAAAGATGTACTTTAAAGATAGTCCTGCTAGTGGACTTACTAAAGATGAAAGTACTAAAACTACTGGATATAAGTTCTATAAGAGAATACCTGGACAAACATCAAGTTATTATTCAACTGCTCCTAGTAGTGGTGCTACTAAAACTAGTCAAACTAAATGGACTGATTGGACAGATTGGGATAGTAAAGAACCAGAAAAGAAAGATTATAGGAATATAGAAACTAAAACTAAGATTAAGTTACGTCCTATTAAAGATGCTACAGATGGTGATTTTAAAGACGTAAGTGAAGAATATATGAGTGAACAAGAATTAATAGAAAAGTTTAAATCTTTAGGATATGAAGTTAATTCTCTTACTGATATAGTTAATAATGGTGAGTTAAGTTATAAAATAAAGATGTATGTAAGAAATAAAAAGGAGGCATCAAAGTAATGAATAAAGAAGAAATATTACAAATGCTAAAATTATTAAGAGAAAAATTACCTAGTGAAGCATTAATAGGAGATGGAAATAGTAAATCAGAGTTCTATGATGATTTAGTTAGAAAAGCTGTACTTGCTAATGATAAACTTAAGAAGACTATAGATTTAGAAGATATTACTAGTGAAGAAATAGAAAGAATTAGTAGTGAACTTGAAGATGTTAATGATGAACTTGAAATACAAAGAAATGAACTTACAAGTCAAGGATATACTAAGAGATTATATGAATCAGATTCTTTTAGGGAATATAATAAAGCTCAAATATTACAAAAGAGATATGATAGAGAAACTGATGAAAAGAAGAAACTAGATATTAAGAGTGAACTTGATGAAGCTAAAAAGGCTAGTAAAGATAATAGAGATTGGGCTCTTGAGACTGAAGAAAGTATTACTAAAATAAGAGATGAGATATCTAGACTAGAAAGTAGTAGAAGAAGACTTGAAAAGAGACTTGAAACTGAAAGAGAACTCGAAAAAGAAGACTATGTAAGTAGATATGAAAATAAAGTAGCTCAAAGAACTAGAGAAGCAAATATGCTTAGAGGTAAACTTGGTTATTTAAATATTAATGGTATATTAGATTCTCTTATAGATGATTATGAAAATGGCCGTACTAATGAAGAAGAAGTAAACTATAGAATGCATATTCTTAAAGGTCAATTACAAGATGATAATATAAGAAATATGATGAATCTACTTAGTGCAGAACAAAGAAGTCTTATAAATGATCAAATTAGTTCTATGGAAGAAGAGAGAAATACTTTAAGAAGTAAGTTATATGATGATAGTAGTTATATAATGAGTGAAGAGGAGTATAATAATAATCTTGTTGAACTTAATAGAAGTTTAGATAAAGCTACTAGAAAATATGAAAATGCTAATAGAAGACTTGATGATACTGAATCTAAGTTAGATAGTTTAAGAAGAAGTGGTAATTTAGAAGGTCATTCTAAAGATGTTATTGATAAGGAAATTAGAAGATTAGAAAAATTATGGGATAAACAAAATAAGGATGTTCAAGATAGATTAGATGAATTAAATGAAATAAAGAGAAAGATTAATGTTCTTGATAATTCTTATGGTAAAGTAGATGAAGTTCAGAAGAATTATGATAAAAATAGACTTAAAGAGTTAGAAAGTCAAATTAGAGAAAATAAATATTTTAATGCTTTAGATCCTCTTAGTATAGATGAGAGAATAGATAAGATAATAGATGCTACTAAAGAAGTAGAAGATGTTTATGATAATAGTAGTAAACATGTGGATAAATTAAATCCTGATGAAGAACATAAACCAGATGAAGAGCAAAAACCGGATGAAGAGCAAAAGCCAGACGAAGAGCAAAAACCGGATCAAGAGCAAAAACCGGATGATAGTATTGAACCAGTATTTCCTAAATTATCTAATGAAGATTTAGATATAGGATTAGATCCTAGAAAAGATCCTAATTTAATAAAAGGTATTAGAGATCCTAAACCTAGTTTACTTGCTAAACTTAAAAAGATATGGAACAGAGCTAAAGCATGGATTTTAGGAGCTATTGCTCTTGCAGGTGTAGCTGGTGCTGGCACTATGATATATAAACATATGGAAGAAAATAAAGTTGATGATCTTGACAAAGTTGACAAAGTTATTGAGGATACAACAAAAGAAATTGATTTGACGCAGAAGACACTAGAGGAATTAAATGATTTAATTAATAAATGTAAGGCTGTTAATCCAATGGATTATACAGATGAATCTTATAGCAAGATGCTTACTAAACTTAACGAAGTTGAAATATTATTAAATAATGGGTTACTTGACAATGATGGAGCTAAGAAGCAAAAAGATGAACTTCAAAAAGCATATGATGGTTTAGTTAAAAAAGAAGAAGTTAAAGAAACACCAAAACCATCACCAACTCCAACAACTCCTGTAACTCCAACTACGCCTAGTACTCCAAGTACACCTAATACTCCAACACCAGCACCTAGTGAAGATGTTGTTAAACTAAAACCAGGAGAAAGTGTTGAAAATGAATTTGGTAGCGTTGATTACGATGGAGTTCAAAGAGATAAAGATGGTAATGTAATTGGTGAAGTTAAAGTAGATAAGGATAAAGATGGTTATGCTGTTATAGGTGAAGATGATATGATTAAAGAAACTCCAACACCAACACCTAGTGTAACTCCTAGTGAAGAACCTAGTATAGAGTGGGATTGGGATGCTGTACTAAATAGTTTCGATGCTGAAAATCAAAGCATGACTTTAAAATAAAAAGGGAGAAAAGATGGAAAATATAACTAATAAAGTAATGGAACTTAATAATGGTAAGAAATACTTTATAATTAGACAAGCTTTATATAAAGATGTAACATATTATTTTGCTGCTTTACTTACAGATGATGAAGAAGATTTTACAGGAGACTTTATATTCTTAGAAAGATATGAAACTGATGGAAAAGCTCATGTAAGAGAAGTTACTGATAATAAAATAATAGAAGTTCTTGCTAAAAATATTAAAGTAGATGAATAAAAAATATTAAATCCTTTCAATATAGAAGTGAAAGGATTTTTTATGGCAAAAAATAAAGTTGAAATATCAGGTATTAATACTAGAGATTTAAAGACTCTTAGTAATGAAGAAATGACTATATTATTTAAAGAGTATAAAGAAGGAAATAAAGAGGCTAAGAACAGACTTGCAGAGGGTAATTTAAAATTAGTTCTTAGTATACTTAAGAAATATCATAATAGAGTAGATAACATGGATGATTTATTTCAGATAGGGTGTGTTGGACTTATTAAAGCTATTGATAATTTTGATCTTTCATATAATGTTAACTTCAGTACATATGCAGTGTTTATGATTGATGGTGAGGTTAAGAGGTATATTAGAGATAATAATGGTATTAGAATATCTAGAAGTATTAAAGAGATGGCTTATAATGTTATTTCTTATAAAGAAGAGTATTTTAATAATTATTCATATTATCCTAGTAATGATGAAATATGTGAACATTTAAATATTACACCTTATGAATTATCTTTAGCAGTAGGATCTTTAAGTGAACCTACTAGTATATTTGAACCTATATTTAATGATGGTGGTGAAGCAATATTATTACTTGATCAAATAGAAGATGCTAGAATACCAAAAAACTTAGATGATTTAATAGCACTTAGAAAGTCATTAACTATGCTTAAAGATAAAGAAAGAGAAATATTAATTAAAAGATATATGGTAGGTATATCACAATCAGAAATAGCAAATAGTTTAAATATAAGTCAAGCACAAGTATCAAGACTAGAAAGTTCAGCTATAAATACACTTAGAAAATTAATAAGATAAATAAAATGACATATAATTTAATATGAAATTATCAGAATTACAAAGAAAAGATATAGTGGATATAAGAAATGGAAAAAAGATAGGAAAAATAATAGATGTAATATTTGATCCTAATAATGGATATATGATTAAGTTTGTTATAGAAAGAAGTAGTATAATTAAAAATATATTTTCAAGTGATGAAGTATATATAAGATTTACACAAATAAAAAAGATGGGAGAAGATGTTATTCTAATAGATATTAACTCTTAATTATGATAAAATATACTTATGAAAAAAAGAAATATTATTATATTTAGTATTATACTTATATTTATAGATCAAATAATTAAATATTTAGTACATAACTATATAATAAGTGATATAGTTATTATAAATAATTTTTTTAGTATAACTAATTTATCTAATTATGGGGCTGCGTTTGGAATACTTAGTAATAATATATATTTTTTAATTTTTATATCTTTAATACTTATATATTTTATAATAAGTGAAATTAAGAAAAATAATAATAAAGGGTATATAATTTCACTTTTGATGATATTAAGTGGTGCTTTAGGTAATTTAATAGATAGGATATTTAGGGGGTATGTTGTTGATTATTTATCTTTTGAATTATTTAGTATAAGTTTTCCCGTGTTTAATTTTGCTGATATGTTAATTACGTTTGGTACTATATATTTAATATATATGATTATTAAAGAGAAGTAGTGGAGGAGTTATGGAAAAGATTATAGATAGTGATAATATAGATAAGAGACTTGATATTTATTTAAGTAATGAACTTAATGAAAGTAGAAGTTTAATTCTTAAAAATATTAAGAATGGAAATATTAAAGTTAATAATAATATAGTTAAGGGTGGATATTTATTAAGGCTTAATGATGTTGTTTCTATTGGTGATTTAAAAGTTGATACTAGTGTTAAGGCTGAGAGTATACCTCTTGATATTTTATATGAAGATGAAGATATTATGGTTGTTAATAAACCTAGTGGTATGGTTGTTCATCCTGGGAATGGTAATTATAGTGGGACACTTGTAAATGCTCTTATGGGATATACAGAAGATTTAAGTGATAGTGAAGGCGATAATAGAGCTGGGATAGTTCATAGAATAGATAAAGATACTTCTGGAATATTACTTATTGCTAAAAGTAATAGAGCACATAAAGTATTAAGTGAAGGATTTAAAAATAAAACTATACATAGAAAATATATAGCTTTAGTATATGGAGTAATAAATGAAAGTAAAGGTAAAATAGATGCTCCGATTGGAAGAAGTAGTATAGATAGAAAGAAAATGGCTGTTACAGATAAAAACTCTAAAAGAGCAGTTACTACTTTTAGAGTTATAGATAGATATAAAGATGCTACTTTAGTAGAACTTATATTAGAAACAGGTAGAACTCATCAAATAAGAGTACATATGGATTATATAGGGCATAGTGTAGTTAATGATCCGTTATATGGAAAACATAAAATAATAAATGATTTTGGGCAGATGTTACATGCATATTATTTAGGATTTAATCATCCAATAACTAATGAGTTTATGGAATTTAGTGTAAAAGAACCTAAAGAGTTTGATGAGATATTAGATATGTTTAAAAATTAAGTAAATATACGCTAGTCATTAATATTAAAGCATAAGTATTATAAATTAAATAAGGAATTAGAAAATAACTAGATTTCTTATTTAATTTTTTTGTTTCAATAAATAAGAATATAGAAGATATAAAAACAATAACAGTAATTATAAAACCTAAGAATGGACTCATTAAATAAAAGAATACATATGTAAATAATTGATTAGCTAAATAATTAGTTACTAATATATAATAATAATCTTTTTGTTTAAATAAATTATACTTTTTAATAATTATAAATATACTAATAGAAATTAATATATAAATAATAAACCATATAATACTAATATACTTACCACTTAATGTAAAAGAAGGAAGAGTAAGTAAATCATAGTATTCTTTATTAAACTTAAATATAAAACCACTAAGTAACCAAAATAATAATATCAATAAAAATAATAAGATATCTTTAATATATTTTTTCATTTATTCTCCCCTTTACTAATTGTATGAAAAAGTGTAAAATATTATTATCATTTGAGGAGAAAAAATATGAATATTAAAATAAATAAGAAAGATGATATTATTATTAAAATATTACATTATTTTATAACAGAAGAAGATTATAAACCTGTTATAGTAAATGGTATACAAAATGAAATATGGCTTGAGAATATGCAGAAAGATTTAAAGTTAATAAGAATTAATACTAATTATATACACAATCAAGAGCAATTAAATAATGATACATATAAAGCATTAAGTATAATGAAAACTATTAAAAAGAATACTTTATCATTTAATATGACTATGCTTAATTTATTACTTGATACAGGAGATATTAAGATAAATGATGATATTAAGAATGTAGAGACTATTAGAGTAAATAAATTAAATGATTTTAGAAAGAATGAGTTTATAAATGAGTTCTTTCCTAAAGTAAAAGATGCTGAGTTTAGTGATAAAGCCGATCCTTTAGAGTTCTTTAAGTTATCAGAAGATATGAATGAGAAAACTATTAAGAATGAAAAGAAACTTGCTAGAATATTTAGACCTAAGAAACCTTATGGAACTTATATTATTATATGTATATGTTTAGTTATGTTTTTATTTCAGTATACTTTAAATATAGATATGATAAGATTACTTGGTAATAATTATGAACTTGTTAAGGGTGGAGAAATATATAGATTAATTACATGTATGTTTTTACATGGAAGTGTTATGCATTTAATATGTAATATGTATGCTTTATATATACTTGGAAGTCAGGTTGAGAGATATTATGGAACTTTGAAGTTTTTAATTATATATTTTATTAGTGGTATATTAGGTAGTTTATTTTCATGTGTATTTATGAGTAGTTATACTTATAGTATAGGGGCTAGTGGGGCTATATTTGGGCTTCTTGGTAGTATTGCTTACTTTACTTATAATTATAGGGCTACATTACAAAGTCTTCTTAGAGGACAAGTAATGCCCGCTATTATTGTTAATTTATTAATAGGATTTATAGTACCAGGTATAGATGTTACTGCTCATGTAGGAGGTCTTATAGGTGGAATACTAGTATCTATGGGAATAGGACTTGGAGATAAGTATAGAAAAAGTGATCAAATAAATGGATTTGTTGTATTATTGCTTATGTTTATAGCTATGATATATTTTATAATTGTAAAATAATTAAATTATTTTACTTTTATTTTATGTTTATTTTGACTTTACAATTAAATAATGGTATATTATTTATAGAGTAATAAAATAAAAGAGGGTGATATTTATGGCAAAAATAAAGACTGAAGAGTGTAATTCAATTAAGGCTGAATTGACGGAATACTTAACTAAATTACAAGAAGATACGAAAGCTGTTAAAACTGCGATTGAAGGTTTTTATGATATACCAAAAGATAAGATCGACGGAGCTGATTTTAATAAAGTTAAAGCTCATTTAAGATCATACAGTGAGTTATTTGAATCTATTCAATCAAAGATTGATGAGCTGAATGTTGCTCAGGGAGAAGCTAATGATAAAATGGAAAAGTATGTAGATGAGTATTCAACATATGATGTTCCTGAGATTACTGATCCTGTTAACAATGAAGATATGCTTGATATTGTAACTCAAAAAGAGCAAGAGAAACACGATGATTATGATTATAAAAAAGAACATGAATGTATTTGGGAAGAAAAAGTAGAAAACAAAGATGATAAAGGGTATGTTATATCTGTTGATACTATTCATCATACCGCTTGTGAAGATGGTGTATATTTCCATTCAGATGTAGTTAATGCTGCTTATCGTCTTTGGAGGAAATATTTAAGAGCAAAAAAATATTTGTGGAGATTGAAAGATGAAGATAGTGCTGCTTATGAAAAGTTTAATACTGCTATAACTACTCTTAAAACTGATATAGATACTCAAAATGAAATGATTGTTGAAATGACTATTAAAGCTAGTGTTAAAAATGCTATTGTGTCTGGCAATTTAGATTTAAACAGTGTACGTGATAGTGCGGTTAAAAATGGGCTTGATTATGATTCAGGTTATTACGATGATTTTAATAATAATACGAATGATGGTACAAATACTGAAACTAATTCGAGTGTTGGTAGTACTAATTCAATAATGTTCAGAGATAATACAATTAATAATACTGCGACTGGTGTACCTGCATTTGGCGATGTTGTCGGAATGTGGAATATGCTGAATGGATAATTATAGAAACAGGATGATTTTTGACTATGGAAAAAGATGAAACAAAGAAAAATAATTTAGATTATAAATCTCGCAAGAACTATTTAGATGACAGTATAGATAGATGTAAAGATTTTATAAGTGAAAAGCGTAGATTAATAGATATTCATTATGATATGCTTAGAAGAAATGCTAACGATGAAGAAACTGTAAGAACATCAAAAAAAGCAATTGCTGGAATAGAAGATGAAATTGTTAATATGCAAAAAACTGTTAAAAGGTTTTATGATCGAAAAGATGAAGTTGAAAAAGAAGAAAGAGAATATTATCGTAAAGAGTATGAAGGATATAAAGAGACTAAGAGTAAAGAAACTGATAAGCAAGCTGATGATGGTAGAGTAGGAGAGTAATCTCCTTTTTTTACATAAAAAAATAGGACTGCGCCCCCTGAGCACAGTCCGGAAAAAAGAATAAAAAGGGGTTGGCTAGTGTGATACTAGCACCAATTCGCCTAATAGTGAATTGGTAAGTCTATATACTAAAGCAAAATGGGGTGTTTGTCAAGTAATTTTAAAAATATTTTTTAATTTGATGATTTTGTATTATAATGGTGATAGAGGTGATAGATATGGCTTTAACTAAAAAGAAAAGAGATATAGTTAAGATGCTTATAAATGATAATAGTATTGATGATATAAGTGAGGAAGAATTAATTGATTTATTATTTAATGAACCATTAAATATTGATATTGATAAAAATATGAAAAAGGAAGAAACTGTTCTTGATAGACTTGCAGATAAAATTACAAATATAGCTGGTAGTTGGGGATTTATATTTAGTTTTGTACTTGTACTTGCTAGCTGGATGATTATAAATATTTTATTAGATAAATTACCTACTAGTGAAGCATTTGATCCATATCCATTTATACTACTTAATTTATTTTTATCATGCGTGGCAGCACTTCAAGCACCTATTATTATGATGAGTCAAAATAGAAGTGCTAAAAGAGATTCTCTTAGAACTAAGAATGATTATAAAACAGATTTAAAAAGTGAACTTATGTTAGAAGCGTTACATGAAGAAATTAAGAAATTAAATGCTAATCAAAATAAAATATTAAAGATACTTGAAAATAATAATATTAAATAGGGGGATATATGAAAGTTATAGATATTATACGTGAATGTAATGGTAAATTGTTATGTGGAGATGAAAAGAAAGAAGTATTTAAGTTTTCTAAAGATACTAGAACTATTAAAAGTGATGAAGTATATGTTGGGATAAAGGGAAGTAATTTTGATGGAAATGATTATATAGATTCTGCTTTTGATAAAGGGTGCGTTATAGCTATTGTTGATAAGATGATAGATTATAGTAAATATAATGATAAAACTATAATATATGTTGAAGATAGTATTAAAGCTTTAGGAAGTCTTGCTAAATATAAAAGAAGTTTATTTGGTGGAGAAGTTGTATGTATTACTGGTAGTGTTGGTAAAACAACTACTAAAGATTTAATTGTTAAAGTTTTATCAAGTAAATATAAAGTTTTATATACTTCTGGTAATTCTAATAATCATATTGGTCTTCCTCTTAGTATATTAAATGGAGAAGATAGTGATGTTTGGGTACTTGAAATGGGCATGAATAATTTAGGTGAAATATCTTATTTATCTAATATAGCAAAACCAACTTTGGCAGTTATTACAAATATAGGGACTGCTCATATAGGTAATCTTGGTTCTAGAGAAAATATACTTAAAGCTAAACTTGAAATACTTGATGGTATGAAAGAGAAAAGATTAATTATAAATAATGATAATGATTTATTACATGAATATTCTCTTCATAATAAATGTATTACTGTAGGAATTAATAATAAATCAGATTATATGAGTAAAATAGTTGATGACAAAGTATATTTCAATGATAAAAGTATTAATTTATTTAGTAGTGAAGTTCCTTTTGTACTTAATTCATTACTTGCTTATGCTTGTGGTAGTATTTTAAATATATCATTTGAAGATATAAGTGATAGTCTTAGTGGTTTTATTCTTGAAGGTAATAGACTTAATTTAGTTAAAAGCGATAAAGGATACACAATTATAAACGATTCATATAATGCTAGTTATGATTCGGTTAAGTTATCAATAGATATATTATCTAAATATAAAAATAGACGTATATTTGTATTTGCTGATATATTAGAACTTGGAGATTATTCTAAAGATATACATATTAATATAGGTAAACTTGTTAAAGAAAGTAATATAGATATGTTTATATGTGTAGGAAAGAATAGTTATTATAGTTATGAATATGTTAAAAATAATAGTGATATAGAATCATATCATTTTGATAGTAATAGTGAAGCATATGATTATTTAAATAAGATACTTGATAAAGATGATATAGTTTTATTTAAAGGTAGTAATGCGATGAAACTTAGTGAAATAGTTAATAAACTTCTTAAATGCAACTGAAAATATACAAAAAGCATCTTAAAATTGGTAGAGTGCAACTGGTTAATATAGTACATTTTTATGTGAAAGGAAGGAAATATGAATCTATCAGAAAATATTAAAAAAATAAGAAAAGAGAATAATTTATCGCAAGAAGCACTAGCAGATAAACTTAATGTATCAAGACAATCTGTATCTAAATGGGAGAGTGGAAGTGCTTACCCTGAGATGGACAAAGTTTTGCAAATATGTAAGATGTTTAATCTTAATATAGATGAACTTATGAATCAAGATATAAATCAAGTTAATAATAGTAAGCAAGAAAAGAAAACTTTTAATAAATATTTTGATGATTTTACAAGTTTTATAGGTAAGAGCATTGATATGTTTAGTAGTATGAGTTTTAAAACTAAGTTTGTTTGTTTCTTTGAACATCTTGGTATTGTTGGTATTATGACTTTGATATTATATATTATTGGTGCTATTGGAAGCAGTATATTTTCTAATTTATTTGGATTTGCTAGTTATAAAGTATATAATATATTACATGGTATTGTTAGTTCATTATATTTGATATGTTCTGTAATACTTGTATTTATAATTGTTGTTACATCATTTAAGAGAAGATATCTTGATTATTATGTTATAGTTAATAGTGATAAAGATAATGATGAAGAAGTAAAGGAAGAAAAAACTTCAAGTGAAGAAGTAAAAGAAAGTAAAAAAGTATATCTTAAAAAGAAAAAAGAAAAGATTGTTATAAGAGATCCTGAAGTGTCTAGTTATAATTTTATGCATGTAATATTTAATATATTTCTTTTTGGAGTTAAAATATGTGCTGGATTTATTTTAATGTTTGTTTTACTTGCTATATTAATGTTTAGTATATTTATAGTATTATCATTTATGATAAGTAAAACTGGAACATTATTTGTTGGCTCATTACTTGGTTGTATATTTATAATTGTTGCTTTATTTGTAATTGCTGCGTTAACTTATGATTTTATTATTAATAAGAAACCTAATAAAATATTATTTGGATATTTATTTTTAGTTAGTATTATAGGTATTGGAATTAGTGGTGGATTATTTATTAATGGTATTACTAAGTTAAACTACGTAAAAGGGTATGAAAGTGATGGAGCAGTAACTAATGTATATGAATATAGTGGGGTTCGTGATATTTACTTTTCTTGCTGTAGTCATATAGAGTATTCTATTGAAGATATAGATGGTGTTAAGGTTGAGGTTATTTCTAGTAAATATAGTAATATATATGTTGCTAGGAATGATGATGAGTTATATTTTCATTATAGAGGAACTATAAATATGTTTGATAATATTAAGGGTATTCTTAGTGATATTAATTCTAAAAATATAATTGATTATAGCGAATATAAAGTAATAGTTCATGCTAATAGTGATACTATAAATTATTTAAAGAGAAATTATTATAATTAAAAATAACTCTACGCAGAGTTATTTTTTCATTATCATTGGAATTATTATTGGTCTTCTACCAGTTAATTCTATTATGTAAGAGTTTATGTCTAGTATAATTCTATTTTTTAAGTCTGTTAAACTAAAGTTATCTTTTTCAAGTTCATTTAGTGTTAATATACTTACTTTATCAGCTATTTCTTTTAATAGTTCTTGGTTATTATTTACTACTACGAAACCTCTTGTTGTTATATTTGGTTCAAGTAACATTTTTCTGTGTTCTAAGTCTAAGTTTAATATTACTATTAATACTCCGTCTGTTGACATTATTTTTCTATCTTTTATTATACTTGCTCCTACATCTCCGACTCTTGTTCCATCTACATATATATCATTAATATAAACTTTATTTTTTCTATATACTTTTCCATCTTTAACGGCAAGTATATCTCCGTTTTGAAGTACAAATGTATTTTCTTCTGGTATGTCACAAAGTACTCCTAAATTTGCATGTGATTTTAACATTCTATATTCACCATGCATAGGCATAAAGTATTTAGGTCTTATAAGTCTTATTAATAATTTTAATTCTTCTTGTTTTGCATGTCCTGATGTGTGTACATCATATTCACTTGTATTTGTATAAACTTTGGCTCCCTTTAAATATAATTTATTAATGATTCTATTTATTGATAGAGCATTACCTGGGATAGGGGAAGATGAGAATATTACTACATCTTCTTTCATTAATGTTATGTTTCTATCTATACCATTTGCTATTCTTGAAAGAGCAGCTAGTGGTTCTCCTTGTGAACCTGTACATAATAAACATACATTTTCAGGTTTCATTTTATTTGCTTCTTCACTTGTTATAAATATTCCATCATCTTTAATATATCCACATTGTTTGGCAATTTCTATGTTTGTTACCATACTTCTACCGAAAGTAACAATTTTTCTATTATTTTCTCTACATGTTTGTACTATGTGAGTTAATCTATAAATATTACTTGCAAATGTAGCAAGTATTATTCTAGCATGTCTATTTTCTGCGAATATTTCTCCTAGTGCTTCATCAACTATAGATTCACTATTTGAAAAACCAGGTACTAAAGCATTAGTTGAATCACTTAATAAAAGAGTAACACCTTTATTTCCTATAGCGGCCATTTTACCAAGATTTGCTACTGGTCCGATTGGAGTTAAATCTATTTTAAAATCTCCTGTTTCAACTATAGTACCATTTTTAGTAGTAATAGCCATTCCAAAAGAATCTGGAATAGAGTGAGTTGTTGTAAAAAACTCTATATTAAATCTTTTAGTTTTAATATGTAAATCTTCATTAACTGGTATAAACTTAGGTGCTTTTACATTTCTTTCTTCTAATTTATTTCTTATTAATCTTTCTGCGATATTAGGTGCATATATTACTGGTATATTAATATTTTGTAATAAAAATGGTATACCACCGATGTGATCTTCATGACCATGAGTGATAATTAAACCTTTTATTTTATCTTCAAGTCCTTTTAAGTGAGTATAATCAGCAAGAACATAATCTATACCTAATAGATTTTCTTCCGGAAACTTAACACCACAATCTATAATAAAGATTTCATCTTCATCAGTTACTACATACATATTTTTACCAACTTCACCAAGGCCACCTAAAGCACATATTAAAGTCTCATTGTCTTTACTTATCATATAATTCATCCCTTCTAAATGTTAAATTTGTATATGTATTATATCAAATATTATTAGTTTTGTCTAGATTATAAATGTATTTGATGCTACAATTAGAGTGGAGGGTTTAACGTGGATAAAAATATAAGTTATTATGATGAGAATGCTATTAGTTATTTTTATAATACTAAGTATCTTGATATGAAGGAAGCTTATGATAGATTCTTAAGTAGAGTTGTAAGTGGTGGATTAATACTTGATTTTGGATGTGGTGGTGGAAGAGATAGTAAGTATTTTTTAAGTAAAGACTATAAAGTAAGTGCGATTGATGGAAGTAAAGAGATGTGCAGGCTTGCTAGTGAATATGCTAAAATATATGTTAAAAACATAGAATATAAAGATTTTAATGATACTTCAATTTATGATGGAATATGGGCAAACGCATCACTAGTACATTTAGATGATAATAATTTATTAAGTACTTTAAGTAGTATAAGAGAATCACTTAAAGATGATGGAGTATTCTATATGAGCCTTAAAAATAATAAAAGTGAAAGAGAAAGCGATAGAGTATTTTATTACCGTAGTTTTGATGAAGTATATTCTATGATTAGATATTTAGATTTTGAATTAGAAGAATATTATAGTAGTGTATGTAAAAGAGATATAGTTTGGGATAATTATATTCTTAAGAAAGAAATGTAATTAGAAAGGAAATAGATATGGGATTATTTAGTAAAGTTAAAAATATATTTAGTAAGAAAGAAGTAACTGAAGAAGAAAGTAAAGATATAAAAGTATATACAGATGGAATGAAAAAGACTCGTGAAGAGTTTGTTAATAAATTATCTTTACTTGGTGTTAAATATACTAAAGTAAGTGAAGAGTTTTATGAAGAACTTGAAGAGATATTAATAAGTGCTGATATTGGTGTTAATACAGTTATGGATTTTATGGATAGACTTAGAAAGAGAGTTAAGAGTGAAAATATAACTGATTTTGAATGTCTAAAAGAAGTTATTGTTGATGAATTATTTATGATTTATGTTGGGGATGATATATTGTCTTCTAAGTTAAATATTAAAGATGGTGAAGTTAATGTTATTTTGTTTGTTGGTGTTAATGGAGTTGGTAAAACTACTAGTATTGCTAAACTTGGTAATAAACTTATAAAAGAAGGAAAGAAAATTTTATATATAGCTGGTGATACATTTAGGGCTGGAGCATGTGAACAGCTTAAATTGTGGGCACAAAAAACAAATGCATTATTTTATGGAGATGATAGAAGTGATCCATCAGCAATAGTTTATGATGGCCTTAAGTATGCGATAGATGAAAAAGTAGATGTGGTGTTAGTTGATACAGCTGGAAGATTACAAAATAAAGTTAATTTAATGAAAGAACTTGAAAAGATTAACAAAGTAATATCTTCAATAATACCTAATAATCCATGTGAAACATTATTAGTAATAGATGCGAGTACTGGGCAAAATGGAATAAGTCAAGCTAAAAGCTTTAAAGAAATTACTAATGTAACAGGAATAATACTTACTAAGTTTGATGGAACAGCTAAAGGTGGAATAGTACTTGCTATTCGTGAACTTGTTAATATACCAGTTAAATATATAGGGTTTGGTGAAAAGATGGATGATTTAATGGTATTTGATATTGAAAAATATATATACGGTTTATTTAAGGAGTTTTAATGGAAGATAGAGAATATTTAACATTATTATATTTAATATATGGAGCATTACTTACTAATAATGAAAGAAGTTATTTTGAATATTATTATTTTGAAGATTATAGTTTAGCAGAAATAGCAAGTAATCATTCTGTAAGTAAAGCAAATGTAAGTAAAGTAATTAATTTAACTTGTAAAAAATTAATTACTTATGAAAATAAACTTAATATATATAAAAGCCATAAAAAGATTAAAGAATTAGTTAATTTAACAAATGATAAAACTTTGATTGAAAAAATTGATGAGTTATTATAAAATAATATTATAAAGTAGGTGAATATATGAAAATGAAAAAAGATGGTTGGGGACTTAGGGTTGAACTTGTGTTTATACTTATATTTTTGATATGTCTTGTTATATCAACTGTTCTTCTTAGTAGAATGGGACTTATTAATAAAGAAGACGTTGATACTTCTACTAGTAGTTATAGTGCTCTTGAAGGTAATTTAGTTGAAGGAGCTAAAAGATATATTAGAGAAAATTATGATTCTGATATGCTTGAAGAAGTTACTTTAGTTAAATATTCTACTTTAAAGTCTGGTGGATATATATCTAGTTTTAAAGATGATAATGGAAGAGAATGTAGTGGATATGTTGAAGTTTATAAGGAAGAAGGAAGTACTCTTTATTATCCATATATAAAATGTGTTCGTTATAGAACTAATAATTATGATTCATCTAAGGATTGGTAATGAATAATAAAATAATGATAGTTTGGGGGAGTATTATTGCTTTAATATGTAGTTTACTTATAATACTTGGTAATGTTGGTACTGATTATGAACTTTATAAATATGAGAAAAAAATTAAGTATGCTGCGAGGGAGTATTTTAGTGATAATGTATATGATACTCATGTATTTATTGATGATTTAATAGATAATAATTATTTAAGAAGTAATGATTTAATTAATAAATATTGTATAAGTGAAGTTAAGAAAAATAAGAGATTTTATTTTGTTAATACTTATCAAATTATAAAAGAATGCGAATGATAAAGTTCGCATTCTTTTTGTAAAAAATTATTTGTTAAATAAGAAGAAAAAAAGTTTAAAAATAATTCCAACCCTTGACATGGGGGGGGGGGGTACCCTATATAATTATAAATAGAAGATTATATAAGAATAGAGGTACCTATATGAAAGATAAGAAAATACTATATGGGATGTTTTTAACATTCACATTTATTTTAGTAACAGGTTTAACGTATGCTTTTTTTAGCCAAACAATTACTGGAAACGATGTAGCAGAAACAATTAATGTAACTACAACAGAATTAAAGTTAAACTTTACAGATGGAAAGTATATTGAATTAAAAGAGGCAATGCCGGGAGATTCTATTACTAAAACATTTAGTGTAGAAAATACTGGAACAGAAACAGGATATTATAAAATAAACTGGCAAGAGTTTAATAATAAGATTGATAATGATGAATTACAGGTTGAGTTCACATGCAAGAGTTACAAAGGAAGTACTGAATCAGGAACTTGTTCAAACCTTACAAGAGAAGCAGCATATAATAGAGATTTAAAATCTAATATAGAAATTGAAAGTGGTATAAGACATGAATATAATTTGAAACTTACCTTTATGGACACAAATCAAAATCAAAATGATAACCAAGGTAAAAGTTTCAGCGGAGTGTTAAGAGTTGAAGGTGATGAGGCTGGATGGGAAAATAATTGTACAAATAACAATTCACTAAGATGTAAAATATTAAGTGATAATACATTGACTAGCGATAGTAGTATAGACTTTACTAAAATAAGTTCTCCAACAAACGGTCAAGGATTATATAGAGATGATAAATATGGTGATAGTGAAAACTATTATTTTAGAGGAGGTTCATTTTGCGCTTATACAGATTATTTAAGGGAAAATGATACAGGTGCGAAGTGCACAGCAGCAGGCGGAACATGGGATGGAGCAACATATAAATGTAATTTAGATTTAAGTAAAACTACATGCGAAAGTAAAGGCTTTACGTGGTATGAACTTAAGAATAATGTTAAGTTTGGAGACTACTACTGGAAAATAATTAGAATAGATGACAATGGCGATGTAAGACTTTTATATAACGGAAATAGCACAACAGCAAGAGGCACAGACACACAAGTTGGAAGTGCGCCCTATAGTGATAAAAATGGAGATAATACTTATACTGGGTATATGCAAGCAAGTACACCGATAGAATATAAAGAAGGTATAAGTAGTGATAGAAATGGATGGAGTGAAAGTAATTCAACTACATTAAAAATGTCAAAAACATATACATTTAATAAATTAACTGGAGAGTTTACTTTAGGAACTATTGTAAATGGTTCATATACGAATGATTTTATCGGTTATTATCTATGTGAAGGTGGAAATAATACAACATGTTCTTACTTATTTCAAATAGTTACAACTGGTGTGTCTTCAACTTCAGGGAATAAAATAATAAAGACAATGAAAGTGGTTAATTCATACTTTACAACATGTAAAAAACTAGCGGCAAGCAATGAAATAGATAGTAATATTAAAACATATAATGAGAATTGGTATACAAATACAAGTAATTTAAGTACACTAGCAAGTATGATAAGTACTGATGCTGGGTATTGTAATGATAGAATGACAACACAAACTAAAGATGGTGGAATAGGATTTAAAAAAACATCATATGATAATGCACATAGGATTAATACGTTTAAAATCCCATCATATAAATGTACCAATGAATCGAATGATTTGTTTACTTTATCAAGTAATTCTTATGGAAATAAAAAACTAAGTGCACCAGTAGGATTAATAACAGCAGATGAATTAGCGTATGCAGGAGGTTTATATTATAACTTCAATTTCCAATTATATACGTACTCAGGGTATTGGTACTGGGTTTTGAGTCCTGCATTTTTTTCTGGCGGGATGTCAGGTTCATTTTATTTTGGCAGCAATAGCAGCATCAACGTTAATATTTCTAATAATTATTATGGTGTACGTCCAACAATAGCATTAAACTCTTTAGCTTTAGTTACCTCAGGAACAGGCACACTTGATGATCCTTATATTATTTCTGAATGATAATATATTTTAAAAGAATAAATGATATGTTAAAATGTATGTGTTGATTTGGAGGATTTATGAAAAATATAGGAATTATATTTGCTATGGAAGAAGAAATTAATACATTTTTAAAATATACTAAGATTAAAAAAGAATATAAGTTTTATGATATTATGATTTATGAATGTGAAGTAGGAAAATATAATTGTTTTATGGTAACTAGTGGTGTAGGGAAAGTAAATGCTGCTAGAAGTAGTCAAATATTATTTGATAATTTTGATATAGATTTTGTATTTAATATAGGAGTTGCTGGTGGAACTAATGATAAACTTAATATATTAGATATGGTTGCTAGTGATAAATTAGTACAATATGATTTTGATATAACAGCTTTTAATCATGATATGGGATATATTCCTAATACTGGAGTATATATTAGTAGTGATAGGAATATGTTAAAATATATAAAAAATAATTACGATGTTAAAATTGGTAATATTGCTAGTGCTGATAAGTTTTTAACTGATGAAGAAATTAGTAAGGAACTATATTATGATTTTAATGCGTATGCTGTTGAGATGGAAGGAGCAAGTATAGCTCAAGTTTGTTATTTATGTAATAAACCATTTATAGTTATTAGATGTATTTCTGATATACCTGGAGATAATAATAAAATGAATTATGAAGAGTTTTTAGAAAGTAGTTCTGATAAAGTATCTAAATTATTGTATGATATTTTAATAAATTATTAAAAAGGTGTTGACAAATAAATGTGTTTTTAATAAAATGTTATTAAGAGAAGATGTAATGTCTTTTTTAAGAAGTTGTGATATTAACAAAATGTTAATAAGAAAGGGAGGAATTATGAAAAACAAAGAAGAAATTATAAGATTATTAATTGTAGTTGATATGATTAATGGTTTTGTAAAAGAAGGGAAGCTTAGTGATAGTTATATTAATCATATTACACCTAGAATTGTGTCTTTAATTGAACGTTTTATTAGAAGTGAAGATGGTATTATGTTTGCATGTGATAGTCATAGTGAAAATTGTAATGAGTTTAAAAGTTTTCCAGTACACTGTGTTTCTGGTAGTTATGAATCTGAAATTATTGATGAATTAAAACCTTATGTAAAATATGGTGTTGTTTATAAAAAGAACTCGACTAATATGATGTATGCTCCTTCATTTATTAAAGATATTGATAGTTTAAGTAATCTTAATGAAGTTATTATTTCTGGTTGTTGTAGTGATATATGTGTTCTTAATTTAGCTATTTCTATGAAAACATATTTTGATCAAAATGATAGAGATGTTATAGTAAGAGTACCAAGTAATATGATTGAAACTTATAATTCTTTAGAACACGATAGAAGAGAATATAATCATATAGCTTTAAAGCTTATGAGACAGTGTGGTATTAAAACGGGGGTGATGTAAAATGAATTATACTATGATGTGTGATGCTTATGAACTTACGATGGCTAATTCTTATTATAATAGTGGTAAAAGTAATGAAACTGCTGTGTTTGATGTATTTTTTAGAAAAGTTCCTAATGATGGTGGATATGCTATTATGGCTGGACTTGATAAGGTTATTGATTATATAAGTAATCTTAAGTTTACAAGTGAAGATATTGAGTATTTTAAAAATAGTGGTTATGGTTTTAGTGATGAGTTTTTAGAATATTTAAGTAATTTTAGATTTACTGGTAATATATTTGCTGTTAGAGATGGATGTGCTGTGTTTCCTAATGAACCTTTAGTTACAGTAGTTGCTCCTTTAATAGAGGCGCAGATAGTTGAAACTGCTATTTTGTCTATGATAAATGGGGCTATGGAACATGCTACTGGTGCTAGAAGAATAATAGAGGCTACTCCTAAAAATGTACCTGTTATGGAGTTTGGTGCTAGAAGGGCTGATGGGTGTAGTGCTGCTATTGATTCTTCTATATATGGAATTATGGCTGGATGCGTAGGTACTAGTAACGTAATTGCGGCTAAAAAACTTGGGATGAAAGCTCTTGGTACTATGGCTCATAGCTATATAGAATCATATGATAATGAACTGGATGCTTTTAAAGATTTTGCAGTTATGTATCCTAATAATGCTTTACTTCTTGTTGATACATATGACACTCTTAGAAGTGGTGTTCCTAATGCTATTAAAACATTTGATTATTTAAAGAGCACAGGTGTTCATAGTGATAATATTGGTATTAGAATAGATTCTGGTGATTTATCTTATTTATCTAAAAAAGCAAGAAGAATGCTTGATAGTAGTGGATACTGTAATGCTAAGATATGTCTTAGTAATGGACTTAATGCTAGTACAATAGAGAGTCTTGTTAAACAAGGGGCTAAGTTTGATTCTCTTGGAGTAGGTGATAATATTTCTAAACCTAGTGGTAGAATGGGATGTGTGTATAAAGAAGTCTCGATTAGTAAAAATGGGGTACTTGTTCCTACTATTAAACTTAGTAATGATACAATTAAAATAGTAAATCCTGGATTTAAAAGAGTATTTAGAGCTTATAATAAAAGTAATGATATGGCTATTTGTGATATAGTATGTATGCATAATGAAGACATTAATAGAGAAACTTTAGAAGTAGTTAGTTCAAATGATCCATTAAAGGGATTAACTATTAGTAACTTTTATTTAGAAGAGTTACAAAAACCTATATTTTTAGATGGAAATCTTGTTTATGATGAACCTAGTATGAAAGAGAAAAGAGAATACTGTAGTAGTGAAATGGATAGGATTTATGAGGAAGTTAAGAGAAATGATAAGCCTCAAAAATATTATGTTGATGGTACTAAAAGTTATTGTGATTTTAAAAATGATATGATACTTAATTTAAGAAATAAAGTTAGGAGGTTATAATGAAAAGAGAGAAACTATTAGAACTTAAAAGTTGTATTGAAGAGTTTAAAGTTAATAAGATGTTAATGGTTGGTGAGGGGAGTTTTATTAAAAGTAATAGTTATTTGTGTTATATTAATAATGGCAGGGTTATTAGAAGAGATAAGATAGTTAAGAAGAGTAATGATGGTAGTGCTGTAGTTATTATGCCTGTTACTTCTAGCGGTGAAATTATTACTGTTATTGAACCTAGAGTTTTTACTGAATTAGGTGTTGGTGTTGGGTTTGTTTCTGGATATATTGAAAAGGGTGAAGATAGTATTAGTGCTGGTTCCAGAGAGTTACTTGAAGAAACAGGATATGCTAGTGATGATATTATTTTATTAGATTCATTTTATCAAGATGAAGGATGCAGTAGTGCTTTAATTTATTCACTTATAGCGTTTGATTCAAAGAAAGTAGGAGAGCAACATTTTGATTCTAGTGAGATGATTAAATATATGTCTTTTACATATGAAGAGATACTTGAACTAGAAGAAATGGGATATATAGCTGGAGCTAGTAGTAAACTTACTTTATGTAAAGCTAAGAAATATATGGAGGGAATATAATATGTTTGATGCTGAAAAGGTAACTAATGAAATTGTAGAGTTTGTAAGAAATTATTTTAAAACTAATAATATTAAAGGATGTGTTATTGGAATTAGTGGAGGAAAAGATTCTGCGGTATGTGCTGGGCTTATGGTACGTGCGATAGGAAAAGATAATGTAATTGGAGTAACTATGCCATGTCATTCTAATAATAGTGATATGGAAGATGCTAAATTAATTAGTGATTATTATGGATTTGAACTTATTAATGCACCACTTACTGATGTATTTGATGAGTTTAAGAAAAGCATTTCTATTAATTATAGTGATAGTGATGTTAAGAATAGTGATATTAATTTAAAACCTAGACTTAGAATGAGCATGCTTTATTATTTAGCTGCATTATATAGTAGTATTAAGAAAGGTACATATTTAGTTTGTGGTACGAGTAATAAGTGTGAATTATATACTGGATATTTTACTAAAGGTGGGGATAGTGTTCATGATATATCTTTACTTAGTGACCTTAGTGTTAGTGAAGTTATAAGTGTAGGAGAATACTTAGATGTACCTAAAAAAGTATTATATAAAACACCTAGTGATGGGATAAGTGGATATAGTGATGAAGATAAACTTGGTGTTAAATATAGTGATATAGAAAAATATTTAAATAATGAAAAGATAGATGAGAATATTAAAACTAAAATTGAAAAACTACATAATAATAATTTGCATAAGTTTAATATTCCTAGTTATAAGAAAGGTAATTATGAAAAATAAAATTAGTATTTTAGAGTTTGAAAATCTATTAAAATCATATGTTATTTTAAAAAATCCTGATGTGAGAAATGTTAATATAAGTTATATGAATGTTACTCGTGGATATTTTGAAGATATGAGAGAAACTATAGCTGTTATTAATGGTAAAATGGATATTATAGTTAATGGAACTAAGAAAAGTATTTCATTTAGTAAAGAAATATATGATTTAAATAATGTACTTAGTAGTATGCTTGGTTATAGTGTAGAGCATGCTAGAATAAATAGTGTAACTACTGATATACATGAAAGTATATATGAATGTGAGAGTGTTACATTTGATAGTGATGTTGTTAAACTAGTGTTATAATTATATTATGTTAGGAGGTTTATATGAAAGTAGGAGTATATGTTGGAAGTTTTGATCCAGTACATAATGGACACATTAAAATAATAAATTATTTATCTAATAATTACTTAGATAAAATTATTGTTGTTCCAACTATGAATTATTGGAATAAGAAAATTGTTGCTTCTTTAGAAGATAGAATTAATATGCTTAGTAATTTAGAAAATGATAAAGTTATTATTGATAGAGAAAATAATAATTTAAAATATACTTATATGGTAATGGAAAAGCTTGAGAAAAAATATATGAATGATGAGTTATATTTAATTATTGGAGCTGATAGTATTGTTTCTTTTGATAAGTGGATGGAATATAAGAAATTACTTTCATATGGACTTATTGTTATTGATAGAGATAATATAGATGTAAAGTATTATTTAGATAAACTTGGTAAAGATAATAATTATATTTCTGTTAATATAGAGAATATAGATATATCTTCTAGTTATATAAGAAAGAATATTACTAATTATGATTTAATTAAAGAT
>ERZ857629.1439-NODE-1439-length-26047-cov-4.261388_pt1 | contig 26047 bp, 20 predicted proteins | sample MGYA00519700_ERZ857629 | MGnify/ENA primary metagenome ERZ857629 (study PRJEB31778, sample SAMEA3449351) | human gut metagenome | biome: human gut; feature: human-associated habitat; material: faeces | place: United Kingdom | collected 2010/2012 ...
CTCGCCGCAGGCCACCTCGTCGCAGGCGATGATGGCGCCGTTGTGCATTTGAAGGGCGGAGCAGGTCCACTTCTGGCTCACGCCGCCCTCCACCGTTGCCGCCAGCGCCCGGGCCTTATTATGCCCGTTGATGAGGATCAAGACCTCTTTGGAATCCGTCACCGTGCCGACGCCTACCGACAGGGCCTGAGCGGGGACCTTTTCCGGATCGTTACCGAAGAAGCGGCTGTTTACGATGCGGGTATCCGTTGTGAGATCCCGCACGCCGGTGCGGGAGGCGAGGCTGGTATACGGCTCGTTGAACGCGATATGGCCGTCCACGCCGATGCCGCCCAGAAAGAGGTCGATGCCGCCGTAGGAGGCGATCTTTTCTTCATAGTGGGCGCACTCGCCCTCCGGATCGTCCGTCATGCCGTTGAGAATGTTGATGTTCTCCGGCTTCATGTCTGTGAGATGGTTGAAAAAGTTGTCGTGCATGAAGTACCAGTAGCTTTGGTCGTGCTCCCGGGGCAGGCCCAGATATTCGTCCATATTGAACGTGACCACGTTGGCAAAGGACAGCTCCCCTGCCCGGTTCTGCCGGATAAGCTCCTGATAAACGCCGATGGGGGAAGACCCGGTGGGCAGACCGAGGACAAAGGGACGGACCTCCCTGTGCGCCTTGATCTTATCGGCGATATAGTCTGCCGCCCACTTGCACATCTTCCGGTAATCCTCCTGAATCACTACACGCATGGCGTCTCTCTCTTTCTGCGGCGGCTGCCGCGGCACGGCATGGGATCTCCTGTTCCGCTTCTTCCGAGAGAGAAGCAGACGGGCCGTGCGGTCTCGACTTTTATAAGTTAAATCCTATTATATACCTGAATTGGGGACTTTTCAAGACAGCCGTGTGCGGCCAGAACCTCAGCCCGTCCAGTCGGCCCGGGTCTCCCGGACGTCGATATGGGTAAAACCCTGTCCGGCGTACACGCCCACGCCGCCCCAGTCGGGCATGAGTTCTCTTGCGTAGGCCGCCACCGCTGCCGGGGTCTGGCCCTTCACGGAAATGTCAGCCGCCGTGCCATAGCAGTGCTGGCTGTGGGCCGCTCCGCCTACCTTGGCGTTGTACTGGGGCGTCCGGTAGGCGCTGTGGATGACCACCGGGGCGGCAAAATGGCTGCGGATGCTCTGCAAGACCATCACCAGCCGGGGGGCGGTCAGAACGGCGTCGCTGCCGTCCTTGCAGGCAAATTCTTTAACGGTAAAGTTGCCGGACAGCTTTTTGCCGCCGTCCTTCGCCTTGGAATAGGCGTTGATCTCTACCATAGGCCGTTCTCCTTTCGGTTCGTCGGTTTGTTCGTTTTTCAGCTTCCAGACGAGGAAGAACGGGATCACCCGCCCGTCCCCGGTGAAGCCCTCCCCTGCCGAATCCATGAAACAGGTAGACCCGCCTCCGTCCATCATAATGGCGTTGTCCCAGCCGGAGGACGATAGCAGGTCACGGAGCTGTTCCGGCGTGTGCCGGTCTTTGCTCACATAGTAGGCGAACCGCCCGTTCTTGGTGCCGATGGCCGTCCGGGGGGCGCGGTACTTCATGTCCGCTCCGCATGTAACGGGGCTGATCTTCTTCCCGTCGATGATGAGGTGGACGCACTCCATGTAATTTGCGTCCCCGTTGGGCACGGCCTTCACGCCGAAGTCCGTCGGGTCATTCCAGCTGACGGCCCACGCTCGATAGTCCGGGGCTTTGTGGGTCTGCCCCTCCGCTTTCAGGTGGCAGGCCGTGGACAGATCCCGCAGGAAAATGGAGCCGTTGCAGATGGCATCCCCGCCCGTCTCCGCCAGTATTTTCCGCAGGTTGGCCGGGGTGGAGCGGAGACGCTTCCGGTTGAAATAGATTTTCAAAAATTGGAGATCGGAGAGCGGGACTGCGCCCGCTCTCGTGCTCATGTACGGGCCTCCGTGCCCTTGCCCTGATCGCCGGTTTGGTGCAGCGCGTCCAGCATATTTTTCACAAAGGCCGGGTACGGAACGCCCATCACCGCCGTGTTCTCCAATACGGAAAGGCCCTCGTTGGCGATGAAGAACAGACATACCGCGTCCCGGACGAAATCGCTGTGGGTGGCCTGATCCAGTAGCGCCGCCATCCACACCAGCGCCAGCATGACGCCCTTTTTCACCAGACCCTTGTAGCTGGCCTTAGAGTCCAGCGCCCCGGTCTTGCTCTTTGCCGACTTGTGCCAGACGGCCGCCACCAGCCAGCCGGTGACGTAGTCCAGCGCCATGAAGCAGATCAGAACTTTGAGCGCCACGTCCCATCCTCCCAGCGCCTGGGCGACGGCGGAGCCGGCCGCGGCCAGCACTGCCAGCACCGTGTTTTTCATTTGTGTCAGATTCATCGGATTCCACCTTTTGTTGATTCGGACGCTGAACGTCCTCTCTGAACAGTGTACCTGCCGCTGTGGGCGGCCCGCTGGGTAAGCGGTTCAGTTTTTGGGTTCAAATGGGGGGAGCGCATCAGAGAACAACGGTGCGTCAACGAAGGACAAAAAATCCGGGGGCGGCAGATCATGGATCTGTCTCCCCCGGATTCGTGTGAAATACCGGTGTGTGAAATTTTTCGGATGAAGCGGCTACCCCATTAACATCCTGTCCCTTCACGCTGTTCGAACAGAATATAGGCGGCACTGTTTGCGGTAAGCCGTAATACAGAATCCACCTCATAATCTTTGCATAGTTACTGCCAGAGGCCCAGTTCCGTCAATCTCGGTTGAAGCTTCGCTGTAAAAGCATGTGCTCTCGCCAGATTCAGATGGTCGATATTCTTAAAATACGCGAAATTCTCCGTAAACTCGCTGTCCTGAGAGTAATTCAGCCATGGTACGCTGGCTTCCGTGCTCAACGCCTCCATAATCTCACAAAACCGAGCCAGCATTTCCGAAGGAAAGCACTCCGTATACACAGCGGGATAGGGCGGCGTCACCAAAACGGCGTTCCAGCCGTTCTCCTTGCACAGGGAAAAAATCTCCCGATAGGCGTCCAGCATCACTGGGTTCCCGTCCGGCATCGCCAAAATACTGGGCTGAACATGATCTCTCTGTATGCGTTTTTGCTCATCCGCCAAGACTTCCTGTGTCAATTCCTGTCGCCCATATAGGGTATTTGTGTCCTTTCGCAGCTCCTCTGGCTGTAAAAATGCCGATATGACACTGCCGCACTCCATAGTCAGCAAGGGAGACCAGTGCTCCAATACCCAGTGTCCAACATCGCAGTTCACAATATTTTGCGGGTTTAAAATGCGGTAATACCGTTCCTGCTTGCTCCCAAAGCGCTCTGCGCTGTCTGTCCAGAAGGGGGAAAGGTAGCTCACCGTCAGCACCACGGTCGCTCCCGGCGCAAGACAATCCTGAAATTCGCGCAGCTGCATCCAGTCATACTGCGGGGTCTGCGAGGACATGGAAAAATTGAAAAAGCCCTCGCCGTAATCCTCCTTTTGAAAGGCGTCCCGCCCATGCGACGGGCCAAACACGGCAAATGCGATCCGCTCCGGCATCTCGCGGTATTTTTCCGTTTCCTCCGTCCGCTCCAAATTGCGGTATGCGGTCGTCCGGCGGTATGCCGCACCGCCGAGCCACAAAAGCGCTGCCACGGCCAGCAAAAGAGCGGTGCAGTTTCGTAAAAATTTTCTCATTCCCGCACCCCCTCAGAACTGGAAATAGATAAACGGAGCGCTTGCGTGCTTTGGGATCAGCAGCATCATTCCCACCAGAAACACCGCATACAGCGGATAGCGCACGATGGGCCGCAGGCAGCCCACCGCTTCCATCGCGTCCGCTTTCTCGTCCAGCGCGTCCACGGCCAGCAGCTCCGAGCAGCCGCGCGCAATGTCGGAATACCCGCCGAAATCACAGTAGATCTGTACGGCAAACGCCGCCGTAGCAAAGGCCGCTGCGCCGCCGCCGTACGCCTCCGCATTCCCGTACACCTTGTCCGCCAGAGTGCCGAGATATGCCGCGCACACGCACTTTTTGAAAAAGCCCCACGCCATCAGCCGCGCGCCGTGCGCCGCCCGGCCGTAGTCAAAGCGGTGCTCCGCCTTGAGCCGCGGCAGCAGCTCCTCCGCCCGTTCGATCGGCCCCGCCACCAGCTGCGGGAAATAGGACACAAACAGCGCAAAATAAAGAAAGTCATGCTCCGGCTTCATTTTTCCCCGGTACACATCAATGGTGTAGCTGAGGGTCTGGAACGTGTAGAACGAGATGCCCACCGGCAGAACAACGTCCAGCATCGGCGCGGAAAAGGGGATCGACACCGCTCGGCAGAGCCCAGTAGAGCATAAATACCAGCGGGAAAAATACCAGAAATTTCAAGGAGTTGAACAGCATCGTCTATTTGTCCTCCGCAGTCCTTTCAAGTTATATTTTCACTGAAGTCTCATATGGTCATGGATGTAAGATGGGGCCGCGTATTGTTGGTATACATCCAGGCCTATGAGCCTTGAAGGGCTTGGGTTTCAAGCCTTTCGACCTTGTTTAGTGTGGATCATAATCATCATGATTTAAGACTGCCATTTTGTCGGGACTGCCGCCACAGACGCAGAAGCAATGGGCTGGCACACACAGCGTAGACCACTATGCCGATGAGCGCGGAGAGAACAAAACGGAGCAGAGCATTTTGCGCGGCCAAATGCGTGGCGCTGAAGCGGGCAATTACGCCGCAGACCGTACCGCACAGGGCTAAAAAAGGCAGCGAGCGCAGATAGGGACGAAAGGATAATGTGGTACTCAGCTTTCGTGCTGTGTATATATTCAGCACGCCGCATACCACAACTGACATACTGGTGGCAAAAGCTACGCCCAGCACACCGTAATACGGGCAAAGCGCAACACTTAACACTATATTTAAGGCAATGCCGATACTGCTGTTGACCATGGGACGTTTGGAGTCTTGATGGCCATACTGAAATCGGCTATAAACCTCCCGAAAGACCAGAGGAACAAACATCAGTGCATAGCCACGCAGGGCCTGTGCGCAGATGCGCACGCTTTCAGCGTCAAATGCGCCGCGGGCATAGACGATAGTGACAATCTCCTCTGACAGCAGAACCGTCAGAATACTGATGGGAAGAAAAATGACGGAAAGCAGAAGCGCTGTCCACTCCGTGAGCTGCGCCGCGCCATCTGCGTCCCCCACGGCAATGCGCGTGGTGACATAAGCAAAGAGCATGGAGGCAAAAGTAGTGATAAACGTACTGACCAAGTTGCCCAAGACGGCGGCATAGTTCAGCGCCGTGACCGCTCCGGCCTCAAGCCCGGATACCAGCATCTTATCGACCATCTGGTTGATGTACACCAGCGAATAACCCAGCAACAGCGGCCCCATCATATGCAGCAATTCTCGGACTGCGGGATTCCGGAACGGATTTCCGCGGGAGACCGTCCAATAGCGCCGTGAGAGAATGGCCGTATAGCCTGCATTCCAGAGATTATAGGCAAAAAATGAGAGAATAAGAATCTGCACTCCGAGCGTACGCGCAAGCGCCGCAGTCATAACGATGAGAAAAATACTCTGGTGAACTGAGATCATTTCACCGGGGATAAAATGCGTATTGGCATGGAGCAAGCCGTTGAATACAGCGATCCAAGTGAGCAGCAACAACACCGGGGCAAACAGGCGCAGGTAGCGACTCAGCTGCACAATCTGTTCAGCCGGATAGCTTGGCGCGATCAGTCTGGCAAGCCACGGCGCGCATAACTCCACAAAAAGCACAACCATGGCGGTAAAGACCGTCAAAGCTTTCCAGACATCAAAGGCAAAGCGCCGCGAAGCGTCCTCCCCCTGCTGCGCAGTATGCAGGTAAACGGCAATAAGGGCGGAAAGTACGGACTGCACCAATAGATATTGAATATTTCCGATCAACCCCTGAGAAAGGTTGATAAGATCCGTTTCCAGCGTTGCGCCGAAGGCCGAAGCCGTCACCATCTGTTTGATAAAGCCCAGCAGTTTGCTGACGAGCAACAGACCCGTGACGGAAAAAAAAGTGCTAACGATATGGTTATTCTTTATTGACAAAATGCTGTCCTCAATTTATAAAGTGTCCAAAGAGCAACTCGGCTGCTCATCTGGTTTTGTTGAAGCATTTATACTGGGAAGCGTTAGACTGTAGCCAAGAGCACACAGCAGCGGGGAGAAATACCACAGGTTTCCGGAAATATTGGCCTGTACCATATAGGCGACCAAAAATAAGAAAAAGTAGCGGACAAACTTTTGCTTCCGTCCGAAACGCAGCAGATTCATAACCGCCCAGAGGATCAAAAGCATCAACGGAACAAAGCCCACCAGTCCCGTTTCACACAAAAGCTCCAAGGGAATATTGTGCGGGTACATCCCATATTTCACAGTATACCCCATAGGCCCCATGCCGATGATCGGCGACTTCTGAAATTCCTTGAATGCCAGCTTGAAAAGAGTGCCGCGGCTACCGATTTTAATGTTTTCCTCCGCACTATCTTCTTGCGGCGGTGTATCTGGCTCAGACGGAACTTCCGGACGGTTGACTATTTGATGGTCACCGTCCGCTTTTACTAAATCATCGATTTTATCAGAAACCTTTGGATCATCATCTGTTGTAACAAGTTCACCTTTGGACAGGCCCTGCAAAAAAATGCTCATCCGCGACGTGTTAAATCCCTGCGGTGCGTAAACGAAGATATTGAAACACAGGACAAACGTCATAGCGATAGACAGAATCGCGCTTTTCCGGCGAGACTCACGATGCAGGCAGGAGGAAAGCACCAGGCAAATGCAAAAACCGACCACGCAAAAATAGGTTCCTCGTGTACCGGCTGCGATAATGGCGAGCCAAAAGAGCGCAACGAGAATGCAGCGGACACGTTGAGGATGCTTCAGATCCCGACGGAACAGCGAGAGAGGCTTCTTCTCTAAAAACTGAAACATCATTGCCAAGAGGAACGGCATCAGGGTGTATGAGAAGGTCATGTAATTTAGAATACCGAGATCCCGTCCCCAGTTGTACGGGTTGCAGTTGAATATCGCACCATTGAAATAAATCAAAGCGGCAGGGGCCGCAAAAAATCCGAGCTGTTCCAATATGTCAAAGAACGAGGATTCCTGCCGCTTTGCTGCGGCATATACGCCAGCGCAAAATGCGGGAAATGAAAAGAAGACAAACTGACCGGCACTATGGATCCAAGTTTCTGTAAATCCAAAGCATATCAGCGCCCTGATATAGCAGATGGCAAAAAATAGCAGGACAGCTCCCATAGGGAGCAGAGAGCGCAGCTTCAGCTGCCCAAACCGCAGGACGGAAAGCAGAGCGGCAACGGCAATCATAGTAAACAGGACATTGCCAATGATAAAGCCGACCTGACGGGCAATATTATCCTCAAAGGCCAACCCCAGATAATAAAAGCCTACATTGACCAGGTTCCCAAGACAGAAACTCAGTGGGAGCAGGTACTTACCATAGCGGCTGTTCCATACCTTGGACAGGATTTGATCCATAGGAAAGTTCTCCTTCTTTTTCTATGTAATGCGCTGACAGGGATCTACCGCGCAGATGCTGCTCGGCGGGGATCAATCGAATCTTCCCTCAAAGTCCGTGCTGGCAACGTGTTCCAGCGGCAGCTTCACCGGCTTGCCGGTGGCGGCGGACTGATAGATGGCCAAGATCATCTCCAGAGCGTTGCGGCCTGCCACCGCATCCACATAGGGCTTGCGGTCATGTTTGATGGCGTCCATCATGTCGGCAAAGAGGCTGGTGTGGCCGTTGCCGTAGACGTTGCTGGTGGCCTCCTGCAAGCCCTTGTTCTTTGCGTCGGCGTCGCTCTCGTCGGCAAAATTCCACACGTCGATGTTGTTGGTGGAGGTACCGCCCAGCTTCACCGTGCCGGTCTCGCCAAAGAGATAGAGGGTTTCCTCAAGGTTCTTCGGGTAAACGTTTACCGTGCCCTCGATGGTGCCCACCGCGCCGTTTTTGAACTTCACCACGGCCATGCCGATGTCCTCGCACTGGAGGTAATCGTGGAACTGCTGCTTGGTGACGCCGTAGACCTCGTCCACCTCGTCTCCCATCATCCAGCGCAGCAGGTCGATGCCGTGGATGCACTGGTTCATCAGGCAGCCGCCGTCCTGCGCCCAGGTGCCCCGCCACGGTGCCTGATCGTAGTAGTTCCGGTCACGGTTCCAGCGGACGTGGATGCTGCCGTGGGAGAGCCGTCCAAAACGGCCTCCCTCTACGGCGTGGCGCAGTTCCTGCACTGCCACGTTGAAGCGGTTCTGGTGGCAGGCGGCCACCTTGACATGCTTTTCCTCGCTGCGGCGGATGATCTCGTCCGCATCATCCATGTTCATGGCCATGGGCTTTTCGATGATGACGTTCACACCCGCATCGATGCAGGCGAGGGCGATCTCGGCGTGGATGCCGCTCTCCGTGGCGATGGAGGCCAGTTGCAAGTCGGGATGCTCGGCCAGCAGCTTTTTATAGTCCGTGTAGCGGGCGATGGAATCGTCGTTCTGGAGGTCATACTTGGCCAGCAGTTCTTCCATCTTCTCCGGCAGAACGTCGCACACGGCGACGATGTTCAGCTTGTTGTTCAGGGCGGCCTTGATGTGGTTGACCGCGATGCGGCCGCAGCCGATGAGCGCGTATTTCATGGTGTTACCCTCTTTTCTCTCTTTGCGTCCCAATATATATTCCTGTATTCTTCTGCAATACGATGCCAATCAAAGCGTGAGACATTTGCAAGACAATTTGCAGACAAACGTGGGTACTCCGCTATGACTTGCCGAATCCGCTCTGCCAGCCCTGCCGAGTCTGTATCAGATACCGCATACCCGACCGTGCCATTCGGAAACTGTCCATCAAATCCCTGTCCGCTGGTATAAAGAACAGGGACCCCCTGACTCATAGCCTCAGCATAAACCAGACCAAAAGTTTCCGTGTGAGAGGGCATCACAAAAATATCAGACTGACGAAGATGCTCAACGACCTCTTCTTTGGGACAGCGGGGAAAATAAGAAAGAAACGGTGTTTGGTCAATCAGCTTGCAATATTTTTCTTCCAGAATATTTCCTACAACAGTCAGTTTCACATTCATCCCCTGCTGCCGCAGTAATCGCACGGCATCTACTGTCAATTCCAAGTTCTTATTAGAATTCACCTCTCCAACATAAAGCAAACTCAACGGCGAAGATACTTTTTCCCGCGGATCTGGACGATTCATTAAAAAAAAGTCGTCAATACCGTTTGGAACCACCAGACTTTTTTCAAAAATCTCTTGTCGAAGAGCCTTAGGAACATATAGATTCAGCGTGTATTCCCGATATGCAGGGGAAAGGAAAATGACACGATACGCATCTTGCATGATTCGTATTCCTGTGTGGCGCAGATGAAGCATATATTTGAAGAATACATTCACATCAGTATTTCGTACAGCCACAATATAGGGAACACCATACTGTTCATGCAACTTCCATGCCGCATAACCGGCAGAAAAGAGGGTATGGGCATGAATTACATCGACCTGCCTGACATACGGTAACAAATCGTGTATCAGATGCGTTTGCTTCTTAAAAAATAAGATTCTATCTAATTGTGAATAGTTTCGAGAGATATGGATATTTTCAGGAACGCCAACAGGAAGTTCAGAACCATTTGCCAGAGGAACATACACCTCTGAAACAATTCCTACATGATTCATTTTTTCAAACATCCTTGCATACAGATCGGACTGAAAATATCCGTTTGCAAGTTGCAGAACACGCAACATTATCACCTATCCCATTCAAATTTTATAGCCGATCAGCCGCTTGATGCGGGGCTTGGCCAGTTCCATACAATCCGCAAAAAGTGATTGACGAATGACAGAATAATTGATGACGCGGCTGCCGCCAAACTGTCGGAAAAAGTTCTCGATTCCTTCCACATTGGAGCCTTCAAAGTCGAAGACCTTGGACACCGTGGAGGCAAAACGAATCGATTCCCACAGAACAAGGCTTTGCGCGCCGCTGGAGCGGAAAGCACTGTCGCTGCCGCCCAGCAGATAATAGCAAATCTTTTCATCGTACAGGAGGAAAGCGCCGGAGTGGAGATTTCCCTCTCCGTCCTGCGCTATGAGCAGCTTTCCGTGCCCATTTTCGACAGACTGTTCGATCAGGCGGCGTGTCAGATCCCGTTCGTGTGGCCACTTGCGGCCTTGCGCTTCAAAGGTCTTATCCAAGAGCGACAGGAGCATTTCCGCGGTAGGCGTCTGCGCAAGAACGGTTTTATTCTTTGCATACTTGATATTTTTCTTTGCTGTTTTATTGAAGTTGGCATACAGTGTGTCCAAATCGCTCAGATCGCTGAGCCGGTAGGAAAAGGAAGGCTCATAGCGATAGCCAAGCCAGCGGTACGGCAGGATATATTCATTGACGCTGTCGAAGGTCATGTGAAAACTCTTGTGGGCCGGAAGCTGCCCCAAGAGAGCGGAGATCAACTCCTTCTGCTTGCTCAGCTGCGTGTTGCCGGGCTGGAACTGCCGGTATTCCAGCTTGATCCACGGCCCCAGCGTCTGCGTCAGCGGCGGCATGACGATGCGCCCGCTCTGGAGCATATAGGGCAGACGGGCGACGGTCTCGCCCTCCTCTTCGACCGTAACCTCGTTCCACGCTCCGCCCGCGACGATGTCCAGCCACCACGGCTGCTCAAATACGCTGTTGGCATAGGGAGTTGTGTTCAGCATTCTTCAGCCTCCAGTTCTTTGATCGCATCCCGGTAGGAGATGAATTCATAACCCCGCTCCTCGCAGTAACGCACCGTTTCCTCATACCAGCACTTCGTCTGCGGGTCGTAGCGCTCATCGAACTGGTAGTCGTGAAACAAAATGGTGCAGTAGGGCATCCCAGCCGCCTCCGCCTGAGAAATGGCATCCTTTGTGGCGGCGATCCCTTCCTCTACTCTGCCGGGATAACAGATATAGCCGTCCATAATGTGCAGTGGGAATTCCCACATCTCACCCACCTTATAGGGGGCACGGAATTCCAATTCCTGCTTATTGAACCATGTGGAATCGTACAGGTAGCCCGCCCGCGCCATTTTGCCAAAGGTGCTCTCATCAAAGCGGACATAATGATTGCGGATACCGAAGGACATTGTACCGCTGAGGGCGGCAAAATCGTCGTGCTCACGCTGTATCTTTTCCGTATTCTGATAGTCCGCGCCATGAACACCCGCGTCAAAGCCCTCAGACAGCACCTTTTCAATAACAGGCTTTGCTTTTTTCTGCGAATAGGACATGCCCAACACATTGTCCATGCCAAAGAAGAACACCGAAGGGATCCCATGTGCCTTATCGAACGTCATGACCTCCTCCGTGCGATTCATGCGGTTATGAAACAGAATCGTCAGGCGGTACCAGAATGTGCGAAAACTGATCTTTCCGGCGCACAGGTGCAGGAAACTCCGCACCCACAGCTTGGGAAGGATCAGATCCTTTGTCAGATGGTCTGTGGCATCCAAATGATCCACATCATGGGAAATGATGATTTTCAAGACAGAAACTCCTTGATCTTCTCGACGATTTTTTCGGCGCTGTGGCCGTCCCCGAAGGGCTGGTAGGCGGGATCGAAGATCACGGGAACAGACAGCTTGGCGAGAATGTCCGCCTTGTCCGGCTTGGCAAGCTGGTTGCAGTTGTTCCGCATGGTCTCCGGCCAAACAACGAAGTCCAGCACGGTGACGCAAGGCTTTCCCGCAAAAAACGCCTCCCGCTGCACGCCTCCGGAATCCGTGACGATCTTCTTGGCACGGTTGACCAGCGAAATGGAGGTCTGATACCCAACGGGCTGCGTGAGAAGAAGATTCCGATAGCCGCCCTCCCGTACCAGCCGTGCCGCGCGGTCGTGGTTGCGGGGATGAACGGGATACACGGTGGGCGCGTCCAGCGCCTCCACTGCGTCAAAAATATTGCGGAGCTTTTCGTCCGTGTCCGTGTTTTCCTGCCGGTGGCAGGTCATGTAATAAAACTCCGAGGGCAGAGAAATGGGCTTGCCGTCGAAGTCCGCAAGCTCACGCAGTTCGCTGCCGTCCAGCCGGTCCGTATAATAGCGGAAGGCGTCATACATGGGATCTCCCACCACTGCGGCAGTCTCTGCCAGCCCCTCCCGCTCTAAAAAGCAGAAACTGGACTCCGTACAGGGAAGATTGATAGCGGAAACGTGATCTGTTACAGTACGGTTGACCTCCTCGGGGCTTTCCAGCGTGCCGAAGCGGTTGCCCGCCTCCACATGGCACACGGGGATATGCAGCTTTACCGCCGCCAGTGCCGCCGCCATGGTGGAGTTGGTATCGCCGAAAAGCAAGACCATATCCGGCTGCTCCTTCATGAGCACCCTTTCGATCGCAATGAGCATTTTTCCGGTCATCTCGCCGTGGCTGCCGCCGGAGATGCCGAGGTTGTAGTCCGGCTTGGGAATGTCCATTTCCTCAAAAAACACATCGGACATATTGTGATCGTAGTGCTGCCCGGTATGCACCAGAACCTCCTGAAGCTCCGGCTGCCGCCGGAGCGCGCGGGAGACCACCGCCAGCTTGATGAATTGAGGGCGCGCACCCACCACGGTAACGATCTTTTTCATGCTTCTTCCCTTTCGGTGTTCTTTCTTACAGCCGCCAGAAGCGCAGGCCGGAGGCCTTCAACTCGTCCATGCGGTAGAGACTCTTGACATCAATGAGCACCCGCTCGTCATTGGAAAGCTCGCTCTTGAACAACTCCCGGAGCTGCATGAGGGACAGGGCGCGGAATTCGTTGTGTCCAACCGCCACGATGACGCAGTCCGCCTTGGGGATCGCATCGAAGGGAACCAGATCCACGCCGTAGACCTGCTTGGCCACCTCGGCATCCGCCCAAGGATCGGCAACGGTAGGCTGGATATCATACTCCCGCAGGCGGTTGATGATGTCCACCACCTTGCTGTTGCGGGTATCGGGGCAGTTTTCCTTGAAGGTAATGCCGAGAATGACCACGGTGGCCTTCTTCGGCGCCTTGCCCGCCTCGATCATCTGCTTGATGGCGGCGTCTGCCACGAACGCGCCCATGCTGTCGTTGACCTTGCGGCCGTTCAGAATGATCTGGCTGTGATAGCCCAGCGCCTCGGCGGCGTTGGTGAGATAGTAAGGGTCCACGCCGATGCAGTGGCCGCCCACCAGTCCGGGACGGAAGCCCAAAGCGTTCCACTTGGTGTTCATGCCGGCAAGCACCTCGTCTGTGTCGATGCCCATGCGGTCACAGATCTTGGCGACCTCGTTCATAAAGGCGATGTTGATATCCCGCTGGCTGTTCTCAATCACCTTGACCGCCTCGGCGGTCTTGATGGTGGAAACGGGGAAGGTCCCTGCCTTGATGACAATATCGTAGACCTTTTTGATCTCCCGGGCGCTCTCCTCGTCCATGCCGGAGACGATCTTCTGGATATTGGTCAGGGTATGAACACGGTCGCCGGGGTTGATGCGCTCCGGACTGTAGCCGATCTTCCAGTCCTCGCCGCACTTGAGACCGGACTCCTTCTCGATGATGGGGATGCAGATATCCTCCGTCACGCCGGGGTACACCGTGGACTCAAAGACCACGATGCTGCCGGGGGTGAGGTTCTGACCCACGGTGCGGGACGCGCCTTCGATGGGGCGCAGATCCGGCGTGGTGTCTGGGTTGACCGGCGTGGGCACGGCAATGATCAGGAACTTCGATTCCTTCAGGCGGGAAGCGTCCGATGTAAACTCCACCGTGGTATTCTTGATGGCCTCGCCCACCTCGTTGGTGGCGTCGATGCCGTGGGCATATTCGTTCACCCGCTTCTCGTTGATGTCAAAGCCAATGACCGGAACGTGCTTGGCAAACTCCACCGCAAGGGGCATACCCACATAGCCGAGGCCCACCAGAGCCAGTTTTTCTTCTCCGGCGATCAATCCCTGATAAATCGCGTCAAACTCCATATCTGTTACTCTCCTCTGTACGATTCTTCTTACGAAGAACCGTTATTATTTGATCTCCTCGATTTGACTGCCATCACGCAGCCGATAACTCCGCCCACAGTCCGGGCAGAGGAACTGTGCCATACCATCCGGACACAGCTTCTGTCCGCACGCGCAGACCCAGCCCGCCTGCTTGGCGGGGACGCCCAGCATCAGCGCGTGGTCGGGCACATTGCTTGCGACAACGGCGCCCGCGCCGATGAGCGCCCACTTCCCCACCGTATGTCCGCAGACAACGGTGGCGTTGGCGCCGATGGACGCGCCCTCCCTTACGAGGGTCTTATGATAGCCCGCGCTGCCCTTGGGGTACTTGGCGCGGGGGGTGAGGTCGTTGGTAAAAACGCAGGACGGCCCGCAGAACACATCGTTTTCCAGCTCCACGCCCTCGTAGAGGGAAACGTTGTTCTGTATCTTGCAGCCGTCGCCGACCTTCACATGGTTGCTGACGTTGACGTTCTGCCCCAGAGAGCAGCGCTTACCGATGCGCGCGCCCCGCTGGAGGTGGCAAAAATGCCAGATCTTCGTGCCCTCGCCGATCTCCACATCGTCATCGATGAAGGAGCTTTCGTGGACGAAATAGTTTTTCTCCGCCATCACAGCGCCTCCAGAACCGTGCGGATGACCGTCTCCTGCTCCGCCTCTGTCAGATAGGGGTGCATGGGCAGGGAGAAGGTCCGGGCGCAGTAGTCGTTGGCGCTGCGGAACGTTTCGCCGTAGGCCGGCTCGCCGCGGAACACCGGCAGGGCGTGCTGCGGCGTGGGATAGTAGACCATATTGGGAATGCCCTTTTCCGTCAGATGGGCGATAACGCGGTCACGCTGCTTGGTGTCCTCCGCCAGCAGCGCGTACTGCGCCCACACGGACAGGCAGCCCTCCGCCACAAAGGGCGTGGTGAATTTTCCGGCAAAGGCAGCGTTGTAGCGCCCTGCCACGGTCTGCCGGGCGGCAACTTCATAGTCGGCCAACGCCTTCAGCTTAGGCAGCAGAACCGCCGCCTGCAAATTGTCCAGACGGGAGTTCATGCCCACCCGGATATTGTCGTACTTACCGCCGGGGCCTTTGCCGTGGACACAGAGGGAGCGGATGAGGTCGTTGATCTCATCGTCATCCGTGAACACCGCGCCGCCGTCACCGTAGCAGCCAAGGGGCTTGGCCGGGAAGAACGAAGTGGTGGCGATGCGTCCGAAGGAGCAGGCCTTTTTCCCGTGATATTCCGCGCCGAAGCTTTGGGCCGCGTCCTCGATGAGGGCGAGGCCGTACTTCTCGCAGATGGCGGAAACGGCGTCATAGTCGCAGGGGTTGCCGAGAATATCCACCGCCACCACTGCCTTGGGGGTGTACTTCCCCTCTGCCAGCACCGCCTTGATCTGACGCTCAAGGCTCGCGGGGTCAAGGTTGTAGGTGTCGGGGGTGATGTCGCAGAAAACGCTCACCGCGCCGAACATAGCGGCGGGCTCGGTGGAGGAGATGAAGGTCATATCAGGGGCGAACACCGCGTCCCCCTCCCCCACGCCCAGCGCCATGAAGGCAAGCTGGAGGGCGTCGGTGCCGTTGGCGCAGGTGATGCAGTGCTTCCGGCCGGTAAAGGCGGCAAGCTGGGCCTCCAGCTCCTTGACATATTTGCCGCCGATGAACGCGGCGTCGTTCAGGACGTCCTGCATATTGGCGTTGATCTCGCCCTTGAGGGCGGCGTATTGGGCTTTTAAGTCGATGAATTGCATGGGATCACACTTCCTTTATGAAATTCGACTTGGCTGCTTTTCGGGGATGCTCTCAATGACAGCCATCAGTTTGTCCGTCAAGCGTTTGAAATCGTAGTCCTCTGCGGCACGGCGGGCATTGGCTCCCATGAGGCGGCGCTGTTCTTCATCCATGCGGTAAATCGCTAATACCGCCTTGGCATAAGTTTCAGCATCGGGGAGCGTATCATCCTGCCCGCAGTGATATTTTTGAATCAAGCTGTGAGCAATAGAAACATTAGAGAGGATCGGCTGTCCACTGGCCATATAATCAAAAAGCTTGTTCTGACTACTGCCATATTTAAAAACGCCAACAGACTTTAAATCATAATTCAATAAATTCAAGGCACTCTTAGACAAGATATATGGAATGTTTTTTTTAGGAACAGGCCCTTTAAACATGCAATTTGTCAACCCCTGTGTTTCACAGGTTTGTCGTAGTGCATCAAGATTTTCTCCGCCACCATAAATCAGTAAGCGAATATCCGGATATGGAAGAAGATATTTTGCGCAATCAATCAGTAGGTCGGGATTATTAGCTGGACGAACGGAGCCGGTATAAATCGCCTTGAACGTAGAGGGATCGTCCAGATCGGGATCCTCCACGCGGAAGTGTTCTTTATTATAGTCGAACTGCTCCAGATCGACGCCGTTGTTGATGTAGTGCACCTTGGAACGAGGGATCTCCTTCTCCCAGCCCTGCTCAACGATGTAGTCATAAGCGCCCTCCATGGTGAACACCACGGCGTCCGCTTTTTTATAAATCCACTTTTCCAGCCAACGCAAGGCGATCACGGCAGGATTATGGGGACCAGCGATGCCAAAGGCCACGATACTCTCCGGCCAGAGGTCGGCGATCTCCGCCACGGTTTTGCATCCCCACTTGCGGCCCATCCGAACGCCCATGGCGCAGGAGGTCGGCGGCATGGAGGTGGCCACGATGGCATCCGGCTTGGGGAACTGCTTGCAGACCCCAGGCAGCTTCCACGCAAATTCGCAGATATTGTAAATGCGCTTGAGGCCGTTGCCCTGATAGTCACAGCACTTGATGTAAACATAGTGGACACCGTCCACCATTTCCTCTCGCCATTTTTTCCCGTCAGTGATGAGGTTGACGTCCGAATTATGGACGGAGCTCGCGGCGAAAATCGTTACGGTATGACCCATTGCCATGAGATTCTTCGCAAAATAGGTCTGCCGCGCCAAGGGATAATACTTCGGAGGCACCGCATAGTGGTTGATGAGCCAGATGTTCATTCGGTCTTTCTTCCTTTTTAATCCCGCACCACGGTGACAAGGGTCTCTAAAATCAGCTTGATATCATAGCTGACACAGGCACGGGGAATGTATTCCAAATCCAAAGCCAGCTTTGCCGGCATGATCTCCTCAATATAAGTACGGTTAGGGTCATCGCTCGCGGTCAAAAGTTCATTCTCGTTGCGATAACGGATCGAGGCCAGCCCTGTGATACCGGGCCGCAACAACAACACCTGCCGCTGCTCCGGGGTGTACAGATCGGTATACTCCCGCACCTCGGGGCGTGGGCCGACAAAGCTCATGTCCCCCTTTAGGACATTCCAAAGCTGCGGCAGCTCATCAATCTTTGTCTTGCGCAGTACCCTTCCCACGGGAGTAATACGGGTATCGCGGCTGGTGGAGATCTTCAGACCCGCGTTGTCCTTTCGCATGGAGCGGAATTTATAAATGGTAAAGGGCACGCCGTCCTTCCCGATGCGCTCCTGCCGGAACAGCACGCCGCCGGGGGAAGTCAAGCCCACCAGCAGGGCGCACACCAGCAGCACCGGACTTAAAACCAGCAGCCCCAGTGCCGCGCAGACAATATCAAATAGCCGCTTGCGGTAAAGCCGCCCCGGAGACGGAAGCCGGAGAAGCGTCTGCTGTTCCAAAACCGGCATTACAGGCTCTCCCTCAGGCAAGCGCACACATAGTCGATATCCTCGTCAGACAGTAAGGTGTGCAGAGGCAGGGTGATCTCATTTTCAAACTGGGCGTAGGCGTTGGGGTAATCCTCCATACGGAAGCCCAGATTTTTATAGGCCGTCAGCAGCGGCAGGGGCTTATAATGGACGTTGCAGGCCACGCCCCGCTCCGCCATGCGGGTAATGACCGCCGAGCGCCGTTCATGGTTCAGCCCCGGAATCCGCGACAGATACAGATGGCAGTCCGAGGTCATATCAGTCCGCAGATGGGCGGGACGGAGCACTTCCTGCGGCAGCTGGGCGTCATACCGGCGCACCATATCATACCGATGCTTCAGCAATTCCGGGTAGCGCCGAAGCTGCACAAGCCCGATGGCCGCCATGATATCCGTCATATTGCATTTATAAAGCGGGGCCACCACGTCGTATTCCCAGGCCCCCAGCTTTGTTTTGGCCAGAGCGTCCTTGCTCTGGCCGTGAAGGCTCAGCAGCATATACTCCTTGTACAGCGCGGCGCCGTTTAAACCCAGATCATCCCGCCAGACAACTGCGCCGCCCTCGGCGGTCGTTAGGTTTTTCACCGCATGAAAAGAAAAGCTGGTAAAGTCCGCGATGCTGCCGGAGCGCTTCCCTTTCCGGACAGCGCCGAAGCTATGAGCGCCGTCACCCACCACAGCCACCCTGCCGATCTGGCTCTGAATGGCATTGGCGGGGCGGAACAATGCCTTCTTCTCCTCCACAATGGAGAAAATGCGGTCATAATCGCAGACCATGCCGCCAATATCTACGGGAATAATTGCCTTGGTCTTCTCCGTAATGGCAGCGGATAGGGCGTCATAATCCATTTCAAAGGAATCCTTCGCCGTGTCCACCAGCACCAGCTTCGCACCCACATGAACAACGGGACTGGCGGAAGCGGTATAGGTATAAGCAGAAGTGATGACTTCGTCCCCGGGGCCGATGCCCAGCACACGCAGGGTCAGCTCCAGCGCCGCCGTAGCGCTGTTCAGGCACACGGCATGGCTGACTCCGCAGTAGGCCGCGATCTGCTTTTCAAATTCCTTGGTACGGGGTCCGGTGGTGATCCAGCCGGAGCGCAGAGCCTCAGCTACTTCGTCAATTTCCTCCTGCGTGATATCCGGCGGAGAAAAAGAAATCGTTCGCATAGATACATCCTTTCAGCCGCTTACTGCGGCATCCTGTTTCGGAATTTCCACGGTATCGCCCTGTGTCCGGTTGACTTCCTCCGGCTCGTGGAAGGTGGGCACCACCCGGTGCAGTACCTCCCGGATGCAGGAGACGTCCTCCGTCCGCATGGTCTTTTCCAGCGCGTCATTCAATAGCGTCAGCTTTCGTTCCAACTCCTCCGGCGTCACCGGGGGCTGGTGCTCCACGAAGATCATACCGTTGCCGGTCTTTTCCAAATCCCGGCTGGCCACCAGCAGTTCCTCATAGAGCTTCTCGCCGGGGCGCAGACCTGTTTCTACGATCTCAATGTCCCGGTACGGCTCGTAGCCGGACAGGCGGATCATGTTCTCCGCCAGTTCCAGAATCTTCACAGGACGGCCCATATCCAGCACGAACAGCTCGTTCTGCTTGGCCATGGCTCCCGCCTCCAGCACCAGCTGGGCGGCCTCGGGAATGGTCATGAAGTAGCGGATGATGCGCTTGTCCGTCACGGTGACGGGGCCGCCCTTCGCGATCTGGCGGCGGAACAGAGGCACCACGGAACCGTTAGACCCCAGCACATTGCCGAAGCGCACGGCGGCGAAGGTGGTATTGCTGCACCCCGCCATGGACTGCACCACCATTTCGCACAGGCGCTTGCTGGCGCCCATGACGGAGGTGGGGTTCACGGCCTTATCCGTGGAGATCAGGATGAACTTTTTGACGCCGTGGGCGTCCGCCGCCCGGACGGTATTCAGCGTACCGAACACGTTGTTGCGAATGGCCTCCTGAGGACTGGTCTCCATCAGGGGAACGTGCTTATGGGCGGCGGCGTGGAACACCACGTCGGGCTTGTAGGTATCAAACAGCAGTTCCAGCCGCCGAGGGTCCCGGACGGAACCGATCTCCACGCTGAGGGGCAGCTCCCTGCCGTATTGATACAATAGTTCCTGCTGGATGTCGTAGGCGTTGTTTTCGTAAATGTCGAAGATGACCAGCCGTTTGGGATGATGCTTGACGATCTGGCGGCACAGTTCGCTGCCGATGGAACCGCCGCCACCGGTGACAAGGACCGTCCGACCGGAAAGCAGGCCGTCCACAGCGGTATTGTCCAACTGAACGATATCGCGGCCCAGCAGATCCTCGATCCGCACCTCACGAAGCTGCTGGCGAATGGGCTTCTGGTCGATCAGTTCCAGCGTGCTGGGCAGCGTGGAAACTCTGATGCTCCGATCCGCCAACTGTCGCAGAATTTCCTTCCGGTGCAGCTCATCCATGGAGGGAATAGCGAAGATTGCCTCGTGGATATCCATGGCCCGCATCCGAGGCAATGCCTGGTTAATAAATCCGCTGACAGGCACGCCCCGGATCCGCTTATTGACCTTAGCCGGGTCATCGTCAAAAAAACATTGGAGCGGCTATTTGGGTTATGCTGCAATTCATCCAACAGCTGTACCCCGGCCGCACCGGCGCCGATGATGGCCACAGGCACCGCTCCCGGCTGCTCCCGCTGGATGCTGAACGTCCGGTACATCCGGTATCCAAACCGGACGGCCAACATTTCCAGCACCCACAGGCTGGCGATGGCCGCCAACAGGACGAAAGAAATCGTCTCATGGAGCAAAGCCCGGCTGAAGATCTCGTAAGCACCAAAGCCGCAGACGGCTGCGCACATCAGCGCAAGATATTCCCGGCTCTCAGCATAGCGCCACAAGCTATCATAGGTCTTGCACAAAAGCTGGGCGATGACGGTACACCCATACAACAGCAGCACATTTTTCGGGAAGCTGCCTTTAGCGCCCACCTCGGTATAGGGCAGCAGCACCGTGATGAACTTGTAACCAGCCACTGCCACTGCGAATAAGAACGCATCGCAGAGGAACAGCAACTGTTTCCGGAATCGGCTCATAAATGTACTCCTTCACCGGCGGACCGGTGTTTTTTTCTATTGGGCGGCGTCCTCCGCCTCCCCTTCTCCGCTTTGGACCATCAGGGACAGCACGGTGTAAGCGTCCTGACCGGAGATGCCCTGCTCCTTCACGGAGCGGCACAGCGTCAAGAACGGTTGATTTGTCTCGTTCAGCGCCACCGACTCCAGACGGCCTTCATCGTTCATGGCGTCCAGTGCATTGCCGAGAGACAAAACGCCGTCCACAAACGTTTCCACGTTGTCCGCGCCCATGGCGGGCAGGACTTCCTCGCGGTAGAAGTCCATCTGGTAGTTCCATCCGTCCGGACTGGAGCGCACCTGATGGATACCCTCCAGAGAACAGGCAAACAGCTCGTCCCACTTCTCACGGGGCAGGTAATAATACCGGGCCAGCGCGCTGTCATTTTCATAGGTGCCGGAGGAGCGCAGCTGCTTCACATACTTCAGCAACTCGCCGTTGTACTTCCGGTCATCCAGCTGCTCGGCGGTGGCCACATAGTTCCGCTGGTAGAAGTCGTGGTCAAACACGTCACCTCGAACACAGCCCCGGAGGAAATCCAGATATTCATAGACGTCGCTGGTCTGGAAATTCTCCGCCTTGCGGTCCGTCATGCGGGCGCTTTCCAGCAGGCCACCGAACACGGCTAAATACAGAGCGTATCCGACTGTCACCAGAATACCGACGGTCTTCGCCTGCTTCCGCGCCTTGGCGGTCTCCCCCGTCAGCAGCGGCTGGGCATAAAGCAAAATGGGCAAAACCAGCAGCACATAGGCGAAGCACTTGAAGCCTCGGACGGAGAAGCTGATCTCCATGAGGCTGTGGAGGTTCATCATGACCCACACCGCCAGCAGAGCGGCGGCCAGACTGTCTTTTTCCTTCCGGACGGCCATTAGGCACAGCCACGCAGAACCCAGCACAAAGCATAGGGCAAAGACCGTCCCCACGATGCCGGTGTCGGACATGGTTTGCAGCAAGTGGTTGTGGGCATATTTGGACTCATACTGGAAGGACTGGACAGAGCGGGTCAGGTTCTCCGTAGAACCAAGTCCGTGCCCCATAAGGGGAGCCTTCGCAATCAGGGCGCATGTATCCTTTATATACATCTGTCTCATAAAGGTACTGTTGCCGCCAAACAAACGGTCATTCAGCAGACGTGACGAAAGCGCGTCCGGAAGCCAGGGATAGCTCAGCGTAATCTCCGTCCCGTCACTCACCGTCAGACGTCGCAGCGTCTCCCCTGCCTGTCCAATGATATGGACATGCACTTCCGCAGCATCCTCCGGAATTGTAAACACGCACTGAGACAGCGGTCCAGTATAGAGTGTGGTATTGTTGCCGCGATAGCGCTCCAGTCTGTTCTGGGAATAAACCAGAACCTCCGGGTCGCCGTCCACATCGCCGGTAAGCGTCACCTCGCCGGAGACACCATCATGCAAAATATAGGTAACCGAATCACCATCCGCCACAAAGGTATAGAGGCCGGTATGCAGGAATGCAGCAGCGCATACAAGCACAACCACTGCGCAGAGAGCGCCCATTGCGGCCAGCGCCGCCTTCTTGTGGGCAGAGAGCACAGGCTCCAGCCGCCGTCCGGCCAGAACATCCAGCGAGAAGAGGACCAAGCCGCTGAACAGGCACAGTGCAACCGCCGTTTCGTTACCGTTGGTCACCATGGAGGAAGCTGGAACACCGGCGGCGAGCATGGACACTGCCGTTTCCACCAACAGGAGGAACAGGCCCACCCGGTTGACCCGCTCCGAGATAAGCCAGACAAGGCAGGACACAGCGAAGCAGAGCAGCGCGCCGCGGCTGCCGGTGAGCAGCAGGCTCACGGCGTTGACGCCCGCCAGCAGAGACGCGGCCAGACGCCGCCAGACGCAGGTGGAATTTTTCAGCAGATACAGGGCTGCGAACAGCGTAAGAGAAAAGAGGCAGGCCGTTACGTTGGCATCGTTGTACAGGCCGTTGACACGGGCGGTGAGATACGCCGGCAAAGCGCTGGTGTAATCCGCGCCCAAGGCATTCATCAAGGGGTTGAAGATCCCAAACAGCACCTGTCCGCAGCTCATATCCAGAGAGACAAGCGCGATGACGGCGGAGACGGACGCACCGCCCCATAACAGGCCGGGAACGTGCCGCCGGTCAAAGCGGGCCAGCAGAATGACCGCCAAAGAGAAGGCAGCAATAAATTTATAGAACTCGGACTTGGCGCTGGCGCCAAAGGGAGAATAGATGGCCGCCGCGCCGTAGATGATGGCAAAGGCCAAAAGACCCAATACAGGCACGGACAGCCGCTGCTCAAAGCGAGACAGCGGCTTTTTACCAAGCAGGCTCAAAAAGGCCAGCGCACAGAGGATCATGCTCATTCTTCCCGTCTGGACGGTCATGGCGAGCAGGAGCAGGACGGAATAGAGAACCACCATGAGGGTGTCCTTCCGGGAGAACACGCCCTCTCCGCAGCAGCCCTGCTGAGAGGCGGCGGAAACGGGGGCCTTTTCCTTGTTTTCAGCCAGGGCAGACGGTTGGGCCACCGGGACGGGAATGTTGTCTTTTCTTGATTTTTTCGCGCTCAAAGCAAAAGCCTCCTATATGAGAGTTCACGGTCAAAAGCGGGGCATAGCCACTAAAAAAGGCGGTCTGTTACAACCGCCGCTTTGTTCTAAAGTTGTAACCCGGGGCAGGCGGGGTAATTTTCAAAATCAGGCGGGGCGAATCCCCGCGGAGGAAGGCTGAAACAGGCGCAAGGCCCGTCTGGTCATAGATGTTTTTTATTATAGTCCTATATGCCTGAGAATACAAGCCGTTTCAACGTTTTTCCCGTGTTTTTTCGGAAAAAAACGTTACCGCCTCATTCTGCAACAGCGCAAAAAATTTTGCGATCCTGCACAATCAGGCGGTCAGGAAAAATCGAGTCGTCTCACATGAAAAACTCTTTCGCTGAATACTCAAACGCAGCTTTTTAGGCGGCTTCCCCCACTCTGTCAAAACCGGTGTCCTTGCCTGTGGGGCAGCGCCTAAATGCTTTTTTACGCAAAGGGGGCTCCGGAAAACCGGAGCCCCTCTTTGTTTACTTGTCGTATCTTACGGTTTCGTAAAGAGAGAGAGCTCTCTGATTACTTCACGTAGATATACAGAGCACTGACTTCCTTGTCACCATTCTTCTCAGCGAAGACAGTGGAGCCAACGGTCAGAGGATCCTTCTTGGTCAGAGCGCTGCCAGTGATCGTGGAGACATCATCCTTATCGGTGATGTAGTAGATCTTGGCATTGTCGGCCATGTAGAAGTTGACCTTAGAGCTATCAGACAGGGTCATAACCACGGTCTGGTTCTTGTACTGGAAGGAAGCGCCAGTGGTCAGAGCGGTGGTATTGGCATAGAAATCATCGTCGGTGGTGACGAGGGTCTCGTCAACGATGTAGCCCTTGCTGTTGTACTCGATCTCGTTGTACAGAGAGCCCAGAGCGATGGTCTCGCCGGAGTCGATCTTCACGGTCTTCTTCTCACCATTCAGGATGACCTTATAACGATAGTAGGTATCGGAATCAGAGTCATGACCGTAGGTGGCGTCGACCTTCAGAACGAACATCTTGTCGCTGGAAGCGTTGCCGCCCTTAACAGTGCCGCCGTTGCCAACGTCGATGAAGACGTACTTGGCATAGGTGGTGCCGTCCAGAACAGCCACAACCTTAGCGGAAGCGCCAGCAGTGGTATCGGGCACATTCTTGATGCCGGTAGCGACCTTCACATCGTCCTTGCTGTCGACAACGATGAACTTGGTGTTCTTGTTGCCGTAGTAGCCGGAACCAGCAACCAGGTCGGTCTTCTGAGCACCGTAGTCGGTGATCTTAGTGCCAGAGGAAGCAGCGATGGTAGTACCAGTAACCTTCTTCAGGTCATACTTGCCGGTATCCTTCAGGGTGTAGGTGTACCAGCCGGGGCCATAGACGGTGCCATTGATCTTGATGGAATCGGTACCATCGTTCTGAGCATTCTTTGCCTTGTCGCCATTGACCTTGTTCAGGGTGATAGCCTTCTCGGTGCCGTCCAGGAAGTAAGCATAAGCCTCAGCATCGGACTTGCTGGTCAGGAAGCCAGCCTTACGGAACTGAGTGACATAGATGTAGGTGCCGTCGTTCTCAACACCCTCAGCCCACAGGACGTTGCCCTGAGCATCCAGGTACAGAGTGGCGTCAGCCTTCAGCTCATACTGATAGTTAGCAGCGGCACCGCTGTTAGCGGTAACGTTGTAGCTGTACTCCTTGCCGCCCAGAGTGACGGTATCGTCATCGACATACTCGGTGACAGAGCCGGTGACGGACTGAGCCTTCACGATGGAGTCGATGGTGTAGTTAGCGCCATCCTTATAAGCGGTGACGAGGACATAGTCGCCGTCCTTGAAGGACTTCAGATCAGCGAAGTCATCGCTGGACAGAGTCAGATCGAAGCTATAGCCATAGGAGAGAGTAGCCAGACCGTCAGAGACCTCGGCCAGATCCAATTCCTCGTCCTTGGTGTCATACTCGCCATCGACCTTCATCAGGAAGGTGTTGACAACGGTAACAACCTCGTCGTCCTTATAGACCTCAACCAGGGAGCCAGTGCCGACCAGCTCGCCGCTTGCAGAAGCCAGCTTGGTGTCGGTGTTCTTGTCAACCAGAATGGAGTTGGAATCCTTACCGTCGACCACGATGTCGAAATAGTAGTAATCGGACTTGTCCAGATCCAGATCCTTGGCGATGTCCTTGCCCTTGACATTCTTGTAGTAGGTCATGTCGGGAGTCTTGGCATAGGTGCCGATCTTGGTCTTGTCGTTGAACCAAGTGTTGGAGGGACGGCCGAAGCTATCGGCAGCAGCACTGGCGTTACGCAGCTGCAGATCGGTGAAGTAGGCCTCGCAGAACTGCTTGACAGTGTCCTGAGTGGAAGCCTTGGTACGATAGTCCTTAGCGGTAGTGTTGTAGACCTTCTGAGCCTTGGAGCCAGCGATGACAACGGTGGTGTTACCGGTGGAAACGGAGGTCTTGGCATCATACTCGACCATGTCAGCCTTCAGGGTGTTGAAAGCGAACAGAGCAGCCTCTTCACGAGTGACAGCCTTCACGCCGTTGAAATCGCCCTTCATGTCGTCAGCCAGGCCAGCGTTCAGAGCGCGCTTGGCAACAGCGATGGACCAGTTGGGGCCAGTGTAGCCTTCGACGTCGGAATCATAGCCCAGAGCGCCCAGCAGCATCTTCATGAAAGCATAGCCGGTCAGGGTG
>ERZ857629.1443-NODE-1443-length-26010-cov-6.277711_pt1 | contig 26010 bp, 26 predicted proteins | sample MGYA00519700_ERZ857629 | MGnify/ENA primary metagenome ERZ857629 (study PRJEB31778, sample SAMEA3449351) | human gut metagenome | biome: human gut; feature: human-associated habitat; material: faeces | place: United Kingdom | collected 2010/2012 ...
CGCCTGCCGGTGGAGCAGACCCAGCTGCCGGAGCTGGACGACCGGCTGTACCTGTACGCCTACGCCGCCTTGCGGTCCGATGCCCCCCAGCGGGCGGCGGCCTACCTGGACGCGGCGCAGGACAACACCGCTTCCCGCTGGCGGCTGCTGCGGGCCAGGGCTTTCATGGCCCAGGGGGAGTATGCCGCCGCCGCAAAGCTCCTTCAGCTGGAGGAAAAGCGCTGCCCCATGGAGGCGGTGCCCCTGCTGGAGCAATGCTTCCGGGAGCTGGGGGATTTTCAGCTGGCCTATCACTATGCCTGCCTCCAGCGCCGGTAGAGCCGCTGTACGACAAGTACCCATTGCGATTTGGCAAAGTTGCTGAATTCTCTTTTTCGGCTTGACAAAACAGCGCCACTCTGGTAAGAAAGAACCAGACCGACAAAAAACAGAAAGCGGAGGATCATACGATGGATGGCAATATGCGTGTGGCAATCATGGAAGGCATCGGCAAAATGGGCTTTACCCAGCGCCCCATTCCCGCTCCCAGGGAGGATGAGGTGCTGGTCAAGCTGGAGTATGTGGGCATCTGCGGCTCCGATATGCACTATTATGAGACCGGCGCCATCGGCGACTTCGTGGTAGAGCCGCCCTTTGTGCTCGGCCATGAGCCGGGCGGCACTGTGGTGGAGGTGGGCAGCAAGGTCACGCACCTGAAGGTGGGCGACCGGGTGGCCCTGGAGCCGGGCAAGACCTGCGGCCATTGCCGGTTCTGCCGGGAGGGCAAATATAACCTGTGCCCGGATGTGGTGTTCTTTGCCACCCCGCCGGTGGACGGCGTATTCCAGGAGTATGTGGCGCACCAGGCGGACCTGTGCTTCAAGCTGCCGGACAATGTGAGCACCCTGGAGGGGGCGCTGATCGAGCCGCTGGCCGTGGGCTTCCACGCCGCCATTCAGGGCGACGCCCACCTGGGGCAGAAGGCTGTGGTGATGGGCGCGGGCTGTATCGGCCTGGTGTCCATGATGGCCCTGAAGGCCCGGGGCGTCCAGGAGGTCTATGTGGTGGACGTGATGGACAAGCGCCTGGACAAGGCCCTGGAGCTGGGGGCCACTGCCGTGATCAACGGCAAGCGCGAGGACGTGGTGGCCCGCCTGAATGAGCTGACCGGCGGCATGGGCACGGACCTTGCCATCGATACCGCGGGCAGCGAGTTTACCGTCCGTCAGGCCATCCTGGCCGCGGCCAAGGGCAGCACCATCGTCCTGGTGGGTTACAGCAGGACCGGCGAAATGACCCTGCCCACCGACTTTATCCTGAACAAGGAGCTGACTCTGAAGTCCGTGTTCCGCTACCGCCACATCTATCCCATTGCCATTGAGGCAGTGGCCAGCGGCAAGGTCAACCTGAAGGGCATTGTCTCCAACATCTTCCCCCTGTCCGACATCCAGTATGCCATGGACGAGAGCGTCCGCAATAAGGCGGACATCGTCAAGTCCGTCATCAAGATCGACTGATGGTTCCAATGCCGTGAAAATGGGTGCGTTGTTCGCAACGCGCCCAAATTTTCGCTCGGCTGCCGGGCACGTTTCATGGAACCCGGAGGCGGAGCATTATTGGGAATGCCGTCTGGCATACTTTTCCCGGGTGGCCATCCCGCCGCGGATGTGGCGCTCCTGCTTGTTTTTATCCAGCACGGCTCGGGCCGCCCCATACAGTGTGGGGTTCAGCCGCCGGAGCCGAAAGGCAATGTCCTTGTGTACGGTGGATTTGGAGATGCCGAAATGCCGCGCGGCGGCGCGGACGGTGGCACCCGTTTCAATGATGTACACAGCCAGTTCACAGGCTCGCTTTTCAATTTGCTCTGTCATATCCTGACCTCCGATGCTGTGTGCTGTCCTAGCCTATTCAGAGACGGGCGGACTTATGAGCCCTTGACACCGGCAGGGCCCGGAGGTAAAATAAAAAGAAAAAGGAGCGTGAGTCGGATTGATTTACTTTAACAATGATTACAGCGAGGGCTGTCATGAAAAAGTGCTGGAGCGGCTGATCGCCACCAACATGGAGCAGACCCTGGGCTACGGCGAGGACGAATACTGCGCCGCTGCCGCGGCCAAAATCAGGGCAAAATGCGGCAGGGAGGACATTGACGTTCACTTCCTGGTGGGCGGCACCCAGGCCAATCTGACGGTGATCGACGCGGCGCTGCGCCCCCACCAGGGGGCGCTGGGGGCGGACACCGCTCACATCAATGTCCACGAAACCGGCGCGGTGGAGGCCACCGGCCACAAGGTGCTGTGGGTCCCGAACCACGACGGCAAGCTCACCGCCGATCAGGTGCGCCGCACCGTCCGGGAGCACTATGCCAGCAGCTCCTTTGAGCATACCGTCCAGCCCAAGCTGGTGTACATCTCCCATCCCACGGAGCTGGGTACCCTGTATACCCGCCGAGAGCTGGAGGAGCTGTCGGGTGCCTGCCGGGAGCTGGGACTGTACCTGTTCCTGGACGGGGCCAGGCTGGGCTACGGCCTGGCAGCCCGGGGCAGCGACGTGACCATGGGCGACCTGGCCCGGCTGTGCGATGTGTTCTACATCGGCGGCACCAAGGTGGGCGCGCTCTTCGGCGAGGCGGTGGTCATCTGCAATCCGGCCATCAAAGAGGATTTCCGCTATCTCATCAAGCAGCACGGCGGCATGCTGGCTAAGGGAAGGCTGCTGGGCGTTCAGTTTGACGCGCTGATGCAGGACGATCTCTATGAAACCATTGCCGCCCATGCCGACCGCCTGGCCGACCAGCTCCGCGCCGCGCTCAAGGCGCTGGGCGTCCCCTTCCTGGTGGACAGCACCACCAACCAGCTCTTCCCCATCCTGCCGGACGCGGTACTGACAGAGCTGGCCAAGACCTACGTATTCAGTGAGCAGGAGCGGGTGGACGACACCCGCCGGGCCGTCCGCTTCTGCACCAGCTGGGCAACAAAGCCGGAAAACGTGGAACGGCTCTGCGCGGACCTGACGCGGCTGCTTTCGTAACGTAAAAAAGGGCTGCCTCCCATTTTGGGAAGCAGCCTTTTGCGATGCCTGCTATTTCATTAGATCCGCGATGGTCACGCTGTCCAGGTATTCGTTTACCCGGCGGTTCAGCTCCATCCACATGGGCAGGGTGCGGCACTCCGCCGTGCGCTTGCATTTCTCCGCGTTGCATTCCAGACAGGCCACCGGGGCCAGATCCCCCTCCGTCAGGCGCAGGATCTCGCTGATGCGGTAGTCCTCCGGCTTCCGTGTCAGCCGGTAGCCGCCGCCCTTGCCGTGGAGCCCCTCCACCAATTTGGCGGACACCAGGATGGGCAGGATGCGCTCCAGATATTTCAGGGAAATATCCTGCCGCTGGGCGACCTCCTTCATGGGGATGTATGCGCCGTCGTCATGCTCCGCCAGGTCGATCATCACCCGCAGGGCGTAGCGGCCGCGAGACGAAATCAACATGGGCGTTCCTCGCTTCCGCGCCGGTCACACATGACAGTGGGCGCAGCTCTCACAGTCCGGGAACTGGCTGTGGTCATATTCGATGCCATGGCGCTCATAGTAGTCCTGCAAAGCCTTTTTGATGGCCTCCTCCGCCAGCACGGAGCAATGGAGCTTGTGGGCGGGCAGGCCGTCCAGCGCCTCGGTAACGGCTTTGTTGGTCACCTTCAGGGCCTCGGAAACGGGCTTGCCCTTGATCATCTCGGTGGCCATGGAGCTGGAAGCGATGGCGCTGCCGCAGCCAAAGGTCTCAAATTTTACATCGGTGATGATGTCGTTGTCGATTTTCAGGTAGATCTTCATGATATCGCCGCAGACGGGGTTGCCCACCTCGCCCACGCCGTCGGCGTTTTCAATCACGCCGACATTCCGGGGATTGCGGAAATGATCCATTACTTTTTCACTGTACAGTGCCATTTTTTCATTTCTCCTTATTCTGCGAATACGTGAGGCCGCTTGCCGTTTACCAGATCCCGCCAGAACGGGGACATGTTGCGAAGGTAGGTCACCACCTCGGTGACGGCCTGGATGATATAATCGATGTCTGCTTCCGTCACATCGTCGCCCAGGGACAGGCGCAGGGAGCCGTGGGCCACCTCGTGGGGTCTGCCGATGGCCAGCAGCACATGGCTGGGATCCAGGCTGCCGGAGGTACAGGCGGAGCCGGAGGAGGCGCAGATGCCCTTGTCGTCCAGCAGCAGAAGCAGGGACTCGCCCTCGATGCCCTCGAAGCAGAAGTTCACCGTGGCGGGCAGCCGGTGGTCCCGGTCGCCGTTCAGCTCGCTGTACGGGATACGGTCCAGCCCTGCGATCAGCTTATCGCGCAGCGGGATGAGCTTGGCGGCGTAGTCGTCAAGCCTTGCGGTGGCCTGCTCCAGCGCTGCGGCCATGCCCACGATGGCGGGCAGATTTTCCGTACCGGCCCGCTTGCCCCGCTCCTGGGCGCCGCCGTTGATCAGGCTGTCCAGCGCGATGCCCCGCTTGGCATACAGCACGCCGATGCCCTTGGGCCCGTGGAACTTGTGGGCGGAGAGGGAGAGCATGTCGATGTTCTGCTCCGCCACATTCACCCGGATGTGGCCCATGGCCTGCACGGCGTCGGTGTGGAACAGCACGCCCTTCTCCCGGCAGACCGCGCCGATCTCCGCAATGGGCTGAACGGTGCCGATCTCGTTGTTGGCGAACATGATGCTGACGAGGCAGGTATCCTCCCGGATGGCGTCGCGCACCTGCTCGGGGGTGACGATGCCGTTGCTGTGCACATCCAGCAGGGTGACCTCAAAGCCCTGCTGCTTCAGCTTGTCCAGGGTGTGCAGCACCGCGTGATGCTCAAAGGCGGTGGAGACGATGTGCTTCTTGCCCTTTCTTGCGCCCAGCTTAGCGGCGGAGAAGATGGCCTGGTTGTCTGCTTCGCTGCCGCCGGAGGTAAAGGTGATCTCCCTGGGGGTGCAGCCGAGGCACTTCGCAATACGCTCCCGGGCGTCCTCCAGCGCCTCTTTCGCCCGCTGACCCACGGAATACAGGCTGGAGGGGTTGCCGTAATTTTCTTCCATGCACTTGGTCATGGCTTCGATGGCCGCCGGACACATCTTGGTGGTGGCGGCATTATCTGCGTAAATCATTGCTGTTTCCTTTCTATATACGCTTTCTTATTCTGTAAACATGGGGCTGGAGAGATAGCGGTCGCCGGTGTCGGGCAGCAGAACCACAATGGTCTTGCCCTTGTTTTCGGGCCGCTTCGCGACTTCAATGGCGGCGTGGACCGCAGCGCCGGAGGAGATGCCCACCAGGATCCCCTCGGTGCGGCCGATGTCCCGGCCCGCGGCAAAGGCGTCCTCGTTGGTGATGGGGATGATCTCATCGTAAATGGAGGTGTCCAGCACCTTGGGCACGAAGCCCGCGCCGATGCCCTGGATCTTGTGGGGGCCGCCATGGCCCTGGGAAAGGACGGGGGAGGAGGCGGGCTCCACGGCCACGACCTTCACATCCTTCTTCTTACCCTTCAGAAACTGGCCCACGCCGGTGACGGTCCCGCCGGTGCCCACGCCTGCCACAAAGCAATCCACCTGGCCGTCGGTATCCGCCCAGATCTCGGGGCCGGTGGTGGTGTAGTGCGCCTTGGGGTTGGAGGGGTTGGTGAACTGAGAGGGGATGAAGCTGCCGGGGATTTCCTTGGCCAGTTCGTCGGCCTTGGCAATGGCCCCGGACATGCCCTGGGCACCGGGGGTAAGCACCAGCTCGGCCCCGTAGGCCTTCATCAGCTGGCGGCGCTCTACGCTCATGGTGTCGGGCATGACGATGATGATCTTATAGCCACGGGCGGCGGCAATGGAGGCAAGACCGATGCCGGTGTTGCCGCTGGTGGGCTCGATGATGGTGGAGTCGGGCTTCAGGATCCCGGCGGCCTCGGCATCGTCCAGCATCATTTTCGCTACCCGGTCCTTCACGGAACCGGCGGGGTTAAAATACTCCACCTTGGCCAGGAGCCTGGCCTTCAGGCCGTACTTTTTTTCCGTATTCGTCAGCTCCAGCAGGGGCGTATGGCCGATCAGCTGATCGGTGGAGGTATAGATTTTAGACATCGTAAGCACTCCTTTGCGCTTGTTTGTACGCTTTATTACCGACCATATCGGTAGGTAAATATTTTATACCACAATTTACCTACCATGTCAAGGGGTAAATACATTTTTCCACGACAACAGCACGGACTGCGTTCTGCTCAACGTACCTTATAGGCCGTCGTGGTTCTTTCATTTTGTTGGCTCCCCCGCGAGGGGGGAGCCGGTGGGTCAGATTTTCTCATAGTCGAAGAATTCCCGGCGCAGACGGTCGCCTACGTTCAGGTTTTCGGGCAGGAGGGCCAGGGCAACCTGGCCCTCGGCGCCGGTGCTGTCGTAGCGGATGATGGCGTAGTCGCCGGAAATATCGATGACGGTACAGGTGTCAATCATAGGGCATGCTCCTTTCGGCAGGCGGCGGTTATTGCTTTTGGGCAATTATCCGATACCAGTCAATTTTTGAAAAATCCGTTTCAGGGAAAAAGCAGGGAACCGGCTTCACCTCAGGAGCGCCGTAGCCCATTTCCCGCAGCTTCGCTGTGGCCAGCTCCAGGGGGAAGGGGTGGTAATGCTCCTCAAAGATTTCCTTTTGGACGATCTTGTTATTTTGCTCGAAGGTATACAGCAGATTGAAGGTGATGCTCCCGTCCGGGTTATGATCCCATACCTGCATCAGGTTGATCCTGGTGCCGTCATGGAAAAAGGGATTATAGAAGTAAAACCGCTGCTTTTCCCGCTGGATTTTCTCCCAATTGCGGGAATCAAAGCAGAGATAGCCGCCGGGCTTTACATGGGCGTCCATCTGGGAAAGGGTATGAGCCACGTCCTCGTTTGACATATAGCCCAGGGAGTTCCCTGTGCTGGCCACGCAGTCAAACAGCCGGTCGCCCCAGGCGGAGAGATCCCGGAAATCGCAGCATTTCAGCTCCAGCGGCATTCCCTTGGCCGCGGCCTTTTCCCGGCACTTTTCCAGCATGGAGCTGCTCAGATCAGAGCCGAAAACCGTAACTCCCAATTCCTGCACCGGCAGGGTCATTGCACCGGCCCCGATGCTCACATCAAGGACCGTCTCGACCTTCCGGCCCGCCAGAAGGGCCTTCCAGTCGTCCCGGACGATATGGACACGGTCCTCATTTTCAATCAGGTCGTAGATGTCCGCACGATCGTATAGCTTTTCCATATATCCTCCTCCTATGCGTGTGCTCCGAAAAAACGCTGCCCGGTTATGGTAACCGAGCAGCGCTTTTCATTCATTATCTACCTGACGGATGCCGCCCGGAGGCGGGACTGGGAATCAGTCCTTGTACATCTCGACCAGCTTCAGCAGGTGCTCGTAGCGCTCCTTGGCGGCGGCCTCGTTCTTGGCGAACAGATCGGTCGCGCGGGCGGGGAACTCACGGGTCAGACGGCTGTAACGGGCCTCGTTCATCAGGAACTCCTGGTAGCCATCCTTGGGAGCCTTGGAGTCCAGGGTGAACTTGCCGGTCTGCTTGGCAGGATCGAAGCGGAACAGGTTCCAGTAGCCGCACTCGACGGCCTTCTTCATCTCAGCCTGGCAGTTGGTCATGCCGCCCTTGATGGAGTGCATCTCGCAGGGGGCGTAGCCGATGATCAGGGAGGGGCCATGGTAAGCCTCGGCCTCGGTGATGGCCTTAATGGTCTGAGCGGGGTTGGCGCCCATGGCCACCTGAGCCACGTACACATAACCATAGCTCATGGCGATCTCGGACAGGGACTTCTTCTTGGTCTCCTTGCCGGAGGCGGCGAACTGGGCCACCTGGCCGATGTTGGAGGCCTTGGAGGCCTGTCCGCCGGTGTTGGAGTAGACCTCGGTATCGAAGACGAACACGTTCACGTCCTTGTTGGAGGCCAGCACGTGGTCGACGCCGCCGAAGCCGATATCATAGGCCCAGCCGTCGCCGCCGAAGATCCACACGGACTTCTTGGACAGGTATTCCTTCTTGGACAGGATGTCCTTCACGGTGTCGCAGCAGACATGGGCTTCCAGGTTGGCAACCAGAGCCTTCGTGGCAGCCTTGTTGGCCTCACCGTCGTCATAGGTGTCCAGCCAGGTCTGGCAGGCAGCCTTGCGGGCCTCGTCCTCGGTGTTCTCCATGACGGCCTTGACCTTGTTGGCCAGGGACTCGCGGATGACCGCCTGCGCGGTGTACATGCCCAGGCCGTGCTCGGCGTTGTCCTCAAACAGGGAGTTTGCCCATGCGGGGCCGTGGCCCTCGGCGTTGACGGTGTAGGGCGCGGTGGCAGCGGGACCGCCCCAGATGGAGGAGCAGCCGGTGGCGTTGGAGATGTACATCCGATCGCCAAACAGCTGGGTCACCAGGCGGGCATAGCTGGTCTCGGCGCAGCCGGCGCAGGAGCCGGAGAACTCCAGCAGAGGCTTGCGGAACTGAGAGCCCTTCACGGTGTTGTCCTGCATGTCCTTCTTCTCGGACACGTGGTCGACCATGTAGTTCCAGACTTCCTGCTCAGGCAGCTCCTGCTCCTGAGGCACCATGGTGATGGCTTTGGTGGGGCAGACGCCGACGCAGACGCCGCAGCCCATGCAGTCCAGAGGAGACACGGCCATCATGTACTTGTAAACGCCCTTGCCCTTGCCGGCCTTGACGTCCACCAGACGGGCACCGGCGGGAGCGGCCTTGACCTCTTCCTCGGTGAGCGCGAAGGGACGGATGGTGGCATGGGGGCAGACATAGGCACAGTTGTTGCACTGGATGCACTTGGTCTCGTCCCAGTGGGGAACGGTGACGGCGACGCCGCGCTTCTCGTAAGCGGAGGCACCCAGGGGGAACTGGCCGTCGGGCAGCTCTTCAAAGGCGGAGACGGGCAGGCTGTAGCCGTCCATCTTGCCGATGGGATTCAGGATGGTCTTGACCACCTTGACGGTGTCGGGGCGGCCTTCCAGGTGCGCCTCGGGCTTATGATCCTCGGCGGTGGCCCAGGCAGCGGGCACGTCGATCTTCTTGTAGGCGTTGGCGCCCACGTCGATGGCGTTCCAGTTCTTCTCGACCACGTCCATGCCCTTCTTGGCGTAGGAGTGCTCGGCAGCGTCCTTCATGTACTTGATGGCCTCCTCGGCGGGCATGACCTTCGCCAGGGAGAAGAAGGCGGACTGCAGGATGGTGTTGGTGCGCTTGCCCATGCCGACCTTGATGGCCAGGTCAATGGCGTCGATGGTGTACAGCTGAATGTTGTTCTTGGCGATGTACTGCTTAGCAGAGGCATCCAGATGGTGCTCCAGCTCGGCCAGATCCCACTGGCAGTTGATCAGGAACACGCCGCCGGGCTTGACGTCCTGGACGATCTTGAAGCCCTTGGTGATGTAGCTGGGGTTGTGGCAGGCCACGAAGTCAGCCTTGTTGATGTAGTAGGGGGACTTGATGGGCTTGTCGCCGAAACGCAGGTGGGAAACGGTGACGCCGCCGGTCTTCTTGGAGTCGTACTGGAAGTAAGCCTGTACGTACTTGTCGGTGTGGTCGCCGATGATCTTGATGGAGTTCTTGTTGGCGCCGACGGTGCCGTCGCCGCCCAGGCCCCAGAACTTGCACTCGATGGTGCCTTCCGCGGCGGTGTTGGGGGAGACCTTCTCGTCCAGGGACAGGTGGGTCACATCGTCCACGATACCGATGGTGAACTCATGCTTGGGCGCATCCTTGGCCAGCTCCTCATACACGGCGAAGACGGAGGCGGGATGGGTGTCCTTGGAGCCCAGGCCGTAGCGGCCGCCGATCACGCTGACGTCATGACGGCCGGCCTGCGCCAGAGCCATGACCACGTCCTGGTACAGGGGCTCGCCCTGGGAGCCGGGCTCCTTGGTGCGGTCCAGCACGGCGATCTTCTTGGCGGTGGCGGGGATGGCAGCCAGCAGCTTGTCGGCGCAGAACGGACGGAACAGGCGGACCTTCACCAGGCCGACCTTTTCGCCGTGGGCGTTCAGGTAGTCGATGACTTCCTCGGCCACGTCGTTGATGGAGCCCATGGCAACGATCACACGGTCGGCATCGGGCGCGCCGTAGTAGTTGAACAGCTGATAGTTGGTGCCCAGCTTCTCATTGACCTTGCCCATGTACTTCTCGACAATGGCGGGCAGAGCCTGATAGTACTTGTTGGAAGCCTCACGATGCTGGAAGAAAATATCGTCGTTCTCGTGAGAGCCGCGCATGGCGGGACGCTCGGGGTTCAGGGAGTGCTTGCGGAACGCCTCCACGGCGTCCATGTCCACCATTTCCTTCAGGTCGTCGTAGTCCCAGATGGCGATCTTCTGGATCTCGTGGGAGGTACGGAAGCCGTCGAAGAAGTTGATGAAGGGAACGCGGCCCTCGATGGCGGCCAAGTGGGCCACAGCGCCCAGATCCATCACTTCCTGCACGTTGGTCTCGCACAGCATGGCGAAGCCGGTCTGACGGCAGGCATACACGTCGGAGTGGTCGCCGAAGATGTTCAGCGCCTGAGCGGCGACGGTACGGGCGGACACGTGGAACACGCAGGGCAGCAGCTCACCGGCGATCTTGTACATGTTGGGGATCATCAGCAGCAGGCCCTGGGAAGCGGTGTAGGTGGTGGTCAGAGCACCGGCGGCCAGGGAGCCGTGAACGGTACCGGCGGCGCCGGCCTCGGACTGCATCTCGACCACCTTGACGGTGTTTCCAAAAATGTTCTTGCGACCGGCGGCAGACCACTGGTCAACGTTGTCGGCCATGGGGCTGGACGGGGTGATGGGATAAATACCAGCGACCTCGGTAAAGGCATAGCTGACGTGGGCGGCAGCGGTGTTGCCGTCCATAGTTTTAAATTTTCTTGCCAAAATGAAATACCTCCTAAAGTACTCAAATTTTGTCCCGTACATTTTACCATCTTCCGGCCGATTTGTAAAGGCGCATTTCAATTTTGTTCCCGGAATTTTTACGGCATGGGACAGAATATGGCAGCATTTTCCGGGAAAAGGTGAAAGGGGGATTGTTTTTTAAGGAAAAATCAGGTAAACTGGTGTTACTACAACGCAGAGAAGGGGTGGACGGATGATTTGCAGCGTACGAACCATGTGCATTCGCGGCATCCAGGGCAATGTGGTCACGGCGGAGGCCTATATATCCAACGGCATGCCCGGCTTTGAGATCGTGGGGCTGCCGGACGCCGCCGTGAAGGAGGCCCGGGAACGGGTGCGGGCGGCGGTGAGGAGCAGCGGAATGAGTTTCCCCGTCAGCCGGATCACGGTGAACCTGGCCCCGGCCAGCCTGAAAAAATCCGGCACTCATTTTGACCTGCCCATTCTGCTGGCCATCCTGGCTGCCTCCGGCCAGGTGCGCAGGCCCCGGCAGGACTGCGCCTTTCTGGGTGAGGTGGCGCTGGACGGCACGGTGCGCCGGGTGTCCGGCGTGCTGCCCATGGTGCTGGCCGCCAAGCGGGAGGGCATCCGCAGCGTGTTCGTTCCGACGGAGAATGCCGCCGAGGCCACCCTGGCCCACGGCCCCGCCGTCTATCCAATCTCCAGCATCCGCCAGCTGGCGGACGGGCTGAACGGGCAGATCCAACTCCGGGAGGAGCCAATCTGGGTGCCCAACGGCGAGACGGCGGAGCAGCTGGATTTCAAGGATGTGCTGGGCCAGGAAAAGGTGAAGCGCGCCCTGGAGGTGGCCGCCGCAGGCGGGCACAATGTGCTGCTCATCGGCCCGCCCGGCTCCGGCAAGAGCATGCTCAGCAAGCGCCTGCCCTCCATTCTGCCGGATATGACCTGGGAGGAGGCGCTGGAGGTGACCCAGGTCTATTCCGTGCTGGGGCTGCTGAGTGAGCAGCATCCCCTGGTGGCCCAGCGCCCGTTCCGCGCCCCGCACCACACGGTTTCCAACGCGGGGCTGGTGGGCGGCGGCAGCAATCCCATGCCGGGAGAGATCTCCATGGCCCACAAGGGCGTCCTCTTCCTGGATGAGCTGCCGGAATTTCGCAAGGACAGCCTGGACTTGATGCGCCAGCCCCTGGAGGACGGCAGGGTCACCATCTCCCGGGTCTCCGGCACGGTGACGTATCCGGCGGAATTTATGATGGTGTGCGCCATGAACCCATGCAAATGCGGCTGGTACGGCGACCCCAGCGGCCGCTGCCGGTGCAGCCAGGCGGCGGTGGAAGCCTATCAGAGCCGCATTTCCGGCCCCATGCTGGACAGGATCGATATCGTGGTGGAGGTCACCGCCGTGCAGTATGAGGACCTGCGCGCCCGCGCCGAGGGAGAGCCGTCCTGCGCCGTCAAGGCGAGGGTGGACGCCGCCCGCGCCATCCAGAACCGCCGTTTCGGGGAATCCGGCAGCATGTGCAACGCCCGGATGGGGCCGCAGGAAATGCGCCGCCACTGCGCCCTGAACCAGGACGCCGAGGAGCTGATGAAGCTGGCCTTTGAGAGCATGGGCCTGACCGCCCGCAGCTACGACCGCATCATCCGGGTGGCAAGGACTGTTGCCGACCTGGACGGCAGCCCGGACATCCAGGCCCAGCACATCGCCGAGGCCATTCAATACCGCTCCGTGCGCATCGGCAACCGGGGCTGAACGAGCTTCAGCCTGAAATATCCTTGCAAAGTGGGGAAAGAATTATTATAATGGCTGTTGCCAATGCAGCTTTTTTGGAAAGGAAAAACAGATGAACGAGATTTTTTTGATGAAGCTGGGCGAGATTGTCCTCAAGGGCGGCAACAAGCGGCAGTTTGAGAGCCGTCTGCGCCAGAATGTCCGGCGGCGGATGAAGGCCTACGGCAATTTTGATGTGTATATCATGCAGTCCACGGTGTATGTGGAGCCGCAGGACGAGCAGGCGGATGTGGAGGGGGCCTGGGAGGCCTGCCGCAGCATCTTCGGCGTGGTGTCGCTGTGCCGGTGCCGCCCCTGCGAGAAGAGCCTGGACGCCATCTTTGACGCCTGTGAGGCCTACCTGGGGGACGACCTGGACTGCGCAAAGTCCTTCAAGGTGGAGTCCAAGCGGTCGGACAAGCAGTTCCCCCTGAATTCCATTGCCATCTCCCAGGAGATCGGCGGGCGGCTGGCGGAGGCCCACCCCAATTGCCTGGTGGATGTGCACCACCCGGAATACACCGTGTATGTAGAGGTTCGTGACTTGGCCGCCTACGTCCATGGCCCGGCAGAGCCCGGCGCGGGCGGCCTGCCCACCGGCGTGGGCGGCAGGGCCATGTGTCTGCTCTCCGGCGGCATTGATTCCCCGGTGGCGGCCTATATGATTGCCAAGCGGGGCGTGGAGGTGGAGGCGGTGCACTTTTTCTCCTATCCCTATACCTCCCAGCTGGCCAAGGACAAGGTGCTGGAGCTGGCAAGGTTGGTCACCCGCTATTCCGGCCGCATGACCGTGAATGTGGTGCCCTTTACCGAAATTCAGGAAGCCATCCGGGACAACTGCCCCGAGGAATTCTTTACCCTGATCATGCGCCGGTTTATGATGGAAATTTCCGCCGCCCTGGCAAAGCAGGATGGCTGCGGCGCGCTGGTCACCGGCGAGAACCTGGGCCAGGTGGCATCCCAGACCATGCAGGCCATGGCCGTCACCGGCGCGGTGGTGGATATCCCGGTGTTCATGCCTCTGGTGGGCATGGACAAGGAGGAGATCGTCACCATTGCCCGGAAGATCGGCACCATGGAGACCTCCATCCTGCCCTATGAGGATTGCTGCACCGTCTTTACCCCCAAGCACCCCAAAACCAAGCCCACCCTGGGCCAGGTGGTCAACGCCGAGCGAAACCTGAATCGCCAGGAGCTGATCGAGCGGGCGCTGGCCGGTGTGGAGAAAATTAAGGTTGCCTACCATGACGACGCTCTGCTGTGAGGTACTGGAGGCCCTCCGGGGGAAGACCCTGGTCACCGCCGAAAGCTGCACCGGCGGCGGCATCGGCGCGGCGCTGACCGCCGTGCCAGGCAGCTCCAATGTCTATAAGGGCGGCATCATCAGCTATACCAACTGGGTCAAGCACCACCTTTTGGGTGTGGACGAAACGCTGCTGGAAACGGTGGGGGCCGTCAGCGCCCCCGTGGCGGAGGCCATGGCAAAGGGAGCGAGGGAAGCCCTGCAGGCGGACGTTGCCGTGTCGGTCACCGGCCTGGCCGGCCCCGGCGGGGATGAATTTGGGAACCCTGTTGGGACGGTGTTCATCGGCTACTGTGACGAAAGAACCGTCTTTTCCCGGCATTTCTGTTTCCCCGGTGACCGGGAAGATGTGCGCCGGGCCGCTGCCCGTGAGGCGCTGAAGCTTGTGCTGGAGCAGCAAGTGGGCGGCCGTATTGCCGGACAGTGAGGGAGAAATCACATTATGACAGTTGTCATCATATAAATTATGCACCCGATGAAGACTTGTTAGGAATGTACGGAAACCGGCTGATGGCAATTCATTTGCAAGATAACGGCGGCAGCCATAATCAACATCAATTACCATTCGACGGCAATATTGACGGGGATACAGTTATGGAGAAAATTGCCTGTACAGGATACCGGGGAGCGACAACTTTGGAACCAATGAATTGGGATTATGCTCATTTAGATATTTGTCAGTTTTTGAAATTGGCTCATGAAAGGGCAAACAGACTTGATTGCCTACAAAAAAACAGAGAAAAAAGACGGTAAAACAGCTCTGAGCAGTCACAACCATACACACAGGCAGCACAGAAAGGAACGATCATGGAAAAAATAACCAGCTTTACCATTGACCATATCAAATTGCAGCCCGGCCTTTATGTCTCCCGCAAGGACAAGGTGGGCGCGGAAACCGTCACCACCTTTGACCTGCGCCTGACCAGCCCCAACGAGGAGCCGGTGATGAACACCGCCGAGGTGCACACCATTGAGCACCTGGCTGCTACCTACCTGCGCAACGAGCCTCAGTGGAAGGACAGGGTGCTCTATTTCGGCCCCATGGGCTGCCGCACCGGCTTTTACCTGCTGCTGGCAGGGGACTATTCCTCCCGGGATGTGCTGGGCCTGGTGCTGGACTGCTTCCGCTTCATCCGGGACTACCGGGGCGAGGTGCCCGGCGCGTCCCCCAAGGACTGCGGGAATTACCTGGATATGAACCTGGGTATGGCGAACTACTGGGGCGCAAGATATTCGGCCCTGCTGGAGAACATCACTCCCGACCGGCTGGTTTACCCCCACTGATCCGCACCGAAGAAATTGACAGAGGGAAAGTAGAACAAATGGAAATCAGACAGCTGGATAAAGAGACTTACGCGGGCAGGAAGTTCACCGCCCGCTACGAGACAAAGGGCTATTATGATCTGCGCCCCACGGAGCGCGGCTTTGAAATGGAATATATCCCCTTTGAGGCCCCCGTCGAACGCTTCTTTGACGATGTGTTTTTCGGCGACTGGCTGGAGGAGCCGGTGGCCTTCGGCGCGTTTGAGGGCGACCGGCTGATCGGCTACGTGGAGGGCGCGCCGGAGGGCTGGAACAACCGTTTCCGCATCAGCAATATCTGTATTTTTGATACCTCAAGCCGCCAAAGAGGAATCGGCACCCTGCTGATGCAGGCCATCACAAAGGTGGCGGAGGCCAGCCGGGCACGGATGATTGTCCTGGAAACCCAATCGTGCAACGTAAACGCCATTGGCTTTTACAGGAGAAACGGATTTGAGATCATCGGCTTTGATCTGTATTCCTATTCCAATACCGACCCCCAGCGGCATGAGGTGAGGATCGAAATGGGGAAAAAGCTGGAGGCGTGACCCCGCATCCAATGGGCATTGTGGGGCCGCAGCAATTTGGGTATAATAAAAAGACACATATCATCCATTTCCTGCTCTACATCCCCATCAGCGCCGCCCTCGCCTGGGTGTGTACGCTTTTTTAAAACGGCGGAAAAGCTGGATAAAATCATCACCTGTGGCGGGGAAGAGGCCGAGGAAAAGGAAGCAAAAGCCTGTTGGGCTTGGCGAATACAGCTCCAACTTCAGGAAAACGAGGTGGTGGACATGGAAAAAGATCCTTTTAAGGAGTACTTGAAAGAGGCTGAGTTGGATAAGGCGGGCAGGAGCTACGCCTGGAGCACAGCAATTGGACTTCAAGCGGTAGACGGCTTGAAGCCATCGAAGTATTTAATTGACACTGCCATTGAGAATATTAAGGGAAATATTACGCTGTCAGAAGCGCAGAATCTCATTGACAGCTATTACGAGGAACGACCGGCGCATTTGGCCGATGGGGCACGCACTGAGGAGGCGGATAAGGTATCTTACCGTATCGCTGCGATTCTCTCCGAGACGGCGTTTTCCTTTTCGCCCAATGCGTATATTGCCATCCACCGCAGGCTTTTTCAGGGAATATACGATCACGCCGGAAAAATCAGAGATTATAACATTACAAAAAAGGAATGGGTGCTTGATGGGGCAACTGTTACCTATGGCAGCGCCCCGGAGCTGAAAGCCACACTGGAGTATGACTTAACACAGGAGAGAAACTTCAACTATAAGGGGCTTTCCATGGATGGAATTATCCATCATCTTGCAGTTTTTGTATCAAGACTGTGGCAAATCCACATTTTTGGAGAGGGAAATACCAGAACCACTGCGGTTTTCTTCATTAAGTACCTGAGAACACTGGGCTTCTCTGCCACAAATGATATTTTTGCAGAAAATGCCTGGTACTTCAGGAATGCACTTGTTCGTGCAAATTACACAAATCTGCAAAAAGACATCCATGAGACCACGGAATACCTGGAGCGTTTTCTCAGGAATCTTCTCTTGAATGAAAAGAATGAGCTACTCAATCGGAACCTGCACATAAGCGGTTCTATAAACGAAAAAGTGGACATTCGAGCGAGGAAAGTGGACATTGATGCACAGAAAGTGGACATTGAAAGTGTGCTTTCCGAAAAAGGAAAAGCCTTTTCTGTGAAAACCGGCATCCATATCCGCAGGCTTTTTGAAAGGTATGGCTGTGAGGAGCACTTCGGCAGGGGCGCGGTAATGGAATTGCTGGAATTGAAGCCGTCAGGTGCTTCCAAACTCCTTTCCAATCTGGTGCAGTGGGATATCATAGAGGCGGTACCCGGTCATGGAAAAGGGAAATATAGATTTAAAAAACCAAATCAGTAAGTGATCTTCCAAAATTAAGGAGAAAAACATGACAAAACTGGGAATCATCGGCGCTATGCAGGAGGAAATTGAAACCCTGCTGGGCCTGATGGAAAACAAGACAGAAAAGGAAATCGCCGGGAGCGTCTTTCACCAGGGGCTGCTGGAGGGGCTGCCCGTTACCGTGGTGCAGTGCGGCATCGGCAAGGTCAACGCGGCCCTGTGCGCGCAGATCCTGTGCGACCTGTTCGGTGTGACCCATTTGGTGAATACCGGCATTGCCGGCTCTCTGTGCGCCGAGCTGGACATCGGCGACCTGGTGGTCAGCCAGGACGCCATGTATCACGATATGGACGCCACCGCCTTTGGTTATCCCATGGGCAAGGTGCCCCAGATGGACGTGACCGCCTTCCCGGCGGACGATACGCTGATCGGCTATGCCTTTGCCGCCGCCGAGGCGGAGAATCCGGGCCACACGAAGATCGGACGGGTGGCCAGCGGCGACCAGTTCGTTGCCAGCGCGGAGGCAAAGGACCGCATCGTCTCCGTCACTCAGGGCCTGTGTACCGAGATGGAGGGTGCGGCCATCGCCCAGACGGCCTACCGCAACGCCCTGCCCTTCGTCATCCTCCGGGCCATCTCCGACAAGGCCGACGACAGCGCCCACATGGACTATCCCACCTTTGAATCCCTGGCCGCCCACCGCTGCGCCGCCGTCACCCGGCGCCTGGCAAAGCACCTGCGGCAGGCGGAGGAACGATAGCGGGCTTAAGGAACCGCTGAATAAATCGTCCGCTGTTCAGCTCTTGCCGACTTAATCAAAGCTTCCTTAGACACAAAAAATTCCTTGCAAAGGCTGCAAGGAATTTTTTGTGCCATTTTTCTTTACAGAGGCCGCTCCAGCTTTTGGATGGCTTCGGTGATGACCTCGGTCACCGTGTCCAGGGAGGCGGTGAGGTTTCCGTAGAAGTATTCCACCACCACGTCCACGCAGGCGCTGGAAAGGAAGCAGATCTGCACCTGTCGCCGATCCGGGTCCGGGCTGAGGGGGAGGGCGGCGGACAGCACTGCCACCAGCTCGTTTTCAAATTCCTCCGCCACGGCGTAGATGTCCTCATAGTGATAGTAAAAGGTCGTCTTGGAAATGTCCGCCCGCCGGGCAAGCTCGGCCACGGTAATCCCCGCAATGTCGCCCTTTTCGGCGATCAGCTCCGTAAAGGCCTGGCGGATCCACCTGGCTGATTATCTCGGCGAGGATACCCAGACAAAGGTGGCGATGGATATCATCGACGGGGAATTCGGCATGACGGGCAGCATTCAGGTGATGGTCTCGGATATTTCCGCCGATCAGGCAGAGGAGATCGCCGACCGCTCACAGCCGCAGACGATTTATTCAGAGGTTCCTAAAGTTTGGGGTGCGCCGCGCGGCGCACCCCTTTTCGTGCATGTGTCAGGAAACCGGCAGCTTTCTGCCGTCGGCAAGGAGAACGTAGCCTACGTGTGCCAGGTCAAAAATTTCAGAACATTCACTTTACGAAACGGGGATGTAGTAGAATGTCTGAATGGTGGGTTTACCGTTGGCATCCAGCTCCCAGCCCTTGTGGAACATCAGGGATTCCACCTGGCTGATATCCAGAATGGCATCGAATATATCGGATTCCGTAAAGTAGATCATATGCTCCTGATCCTCAAAGCCTGAGGTGCCGCCGCCGCAGATGTGCTCGCTGCCGTCCTTCATGCGGACACCGTAGACTGCCTGAGGAAGGGTTACCAACTCATCCCAACCCTCCCAGTAGTCATCCACCTGATATCGAGCACGGATGGTCTTCTGCCCGATTTCCGCATCCAACAGGATTACGCCGCTGTTACCAATTTTGGCATTGGGAGTGATGGTGATGCTGTCGCTTGTGCCGGTCAACGTCCACTTCAGTTCCCAGTTGCCTTCTACCTGTGGGATAGAGGGGCCAGCCTTTCCATGTCCCTGAATATCAATACTGTTAAAGGTAAAAACAATTTCTTTGCCCATATACCGCCCATCCGTTTCCAGGAAGGAGATATAGTGAGTATATTCCATGCTTCCATCATCCGCTACCCAATCTAAAATCGTAGACTGGAATTCGTCGTCTCTGGAACGCACGGGTTCACCTGTTGAGGCATAGACTCGCCTGCCGTTTTCGTCATAAGTGGTGCCGTCGTAAAATCCGCCACTCTGCGATCCGTAGAAAAACAGATCTCCGTCAATGGTAACCGTGGGCCAAACGAAGGGGTCTTCATCCTCCGGCAAGTCAAAGCCCTCGATTCGGAAGGTAATCTCTGCCCGGTAATTGTCCACAATGCTCTGAACGGCGGTGATGGTGATGCCCTGATCGGTGACGGACAGTACCTCATTGGGGTTCTCAGTACCCTTGGTTTTTTCCAGCATCACAGAAAGACCGCTTTTTTCTGCCTGCTCTTTTACGTCTTGGGAGGGGTTATAACGGGTTTGGGCGGTAGTTGACCAGCGGGTGAATACCGCTGCGGCAGTCATAGTGGCTATAATCAGCGTCGCCGCCAACACAAACAGCAGCTTCCTCCTGCCGGAAAACCTGGCATGCTTTTCCTGAAATGTGCCGAATTCCGCGTTTTCAATGAGATCATCCCCGATGTATTCCAGTCCCTGTAAAATATCCTTTCCTTTCATACCTGAATTCCCTCCTTCGCAAGGTATGCCGCCAGCTTGCCCTTCGTCCGGCTCAGCCGCATCTGTACGGCGCTCTGCCCGATGCCGTACCGGGCGGCGATCTGCGCAACGGTATCCGCATACCAGTATCGGCGCAGGAACACCATCTGATTTTCCGGCGTCAGCGTCCGCAGAAACGCGTCCAGAATCCGCCCCAGCTCCCGGGCCTCTATCCGAGCGTCCTGGGAAGCGTCCGGGATGCAGCCCTCCATCTCCTGGGTCAGGGCGACGATCTCAGCGCTGCGCTTCTGGGCGTTTTTCCAGTCCACCCGCTTCAGCGCAAGGTTCCGGCAGATTTTGGCAATGTACGCAAAGAAATGCGCCGGCCGCTGGGGCGGGATCGTGTCCCACGCCTTCATGTAGGTATCGCTGACGCTCTCCTCTGCGTCCTGCTCATTGCGCACGATCCTGTCTGCCAGCAGAAACAGCCGCCGTCCATAGACCTTATCCACCTGCTGAATGGCCTCCTGGTTCCGGGCAAAGAACAGCTCAATAATTTTGCTGTCGTCCATTTAAACTTACCTCACTCATTTTTTGGCGCCTCACCCTTATAGACCGATTCTGACCCAATAACCTCACAGCTGCCTCAATTTTTTTGAGAATTTGAGGTTCCTTAAGGCTTGCATAAATGCCAGAGGCCGGAGGGTTTCCATTCCCTCCGGCCTTTTCAAATTGACTGGATTTATTTTGCGGCTGCCCCATATTCCCGCGTCATTGAATTTATTGAAGTGTTTAAATGTATCAAAAAGCGGGCCATCCGTTCGGATGACCCGCTTTTTTGGTACGCCAGAAGGGACTCGAACCCCCGACCTACTGATTCGTAGTCAGTCACTCTATCCAGCTGAGCTACTGGCGCATACACTGCATCGCTGAGTGCTGAGATATAATAGCATATCGGGGTGGAAAATGCAAGGGCTTTTTCAAAAAAAGCCCTAATTTTTTTCTTCGTGCCTGGCTGCGGCAAAGAAAGCGGTCATGGCGGCCAGAATGGCGGTGCCGACGGCGGGGACGGCGAGCCAATTTGTGTCCGCAGCGGAGACCGGCGCGGCGGCGCGGAGGGCAGGGGAGGGATCCGGCTGCTGGGTGGGCAGCGGGGCGGGCTGGGTCGGCTCCGGCTCTTCCGGGTGGAGGAACGGCTCCAGATTTTCAAAGAAATCTCCCTCGCCGGTGTCTTCGCCCACGGTGGAGTAGTAGAGACCAAAGCTGCATGGGCTGTATCGCTCCACCTCCGCCGCATGATCCGCGCCGCGGAAGTACCAGGCAAAATCCGCCTGCTGGCTGGCGTGGGCGGGGAAGCCCAGGTCGCGGGTCACCTCATAGGCGGTTTTGCCGCCGAAGGATTCCATGGGGATATCCCAGTTCATGATGATCGGGTTTTCTCCATACAGATGCAGGTAGGTCTTTGGTACCTGGTAGGTGCCATTCTCTTCCGCCGATTCCGGGAACTGGGCGGGATCGGCGCTGCTCTTTGCCGCCTGCTTCAGAAGATCAGATGTGAGCTGGTGCATCCCGTGGCCGTACTCTCCCTTTTCGTCGTGCCCCACCGCCACCAGGGGGCGGTAATAGCGCAGATTCTCCACCACGAAGGCCAGCAGGGCTTGCCTGGAATAGCCCTCGGATTCATAAAATTCATAGGCGTCCTCCATATCAAAGGTGTAGTAATCCGGGAACGCGCCGAACACGGGATAGTCCCGCACGCCCACGGCCCACAGGCCATTGAGCATCTCGTGCACCCGATAGGGCACCATATTGCGGTGGTCGGTGAAATACACCACCTGCACCCGCATGCCCTTCTCCGCTGCGTACCAGGGAAGCAGCCCGGCAAAAAAGAGCTGTTCGTCGTCCCCGTGGGCGGAGAGCAGGAGCAGGTCGGCCCCGCCTGCCGGGATGGTCTGCCACTGCTGCACCCAGTCGGGAAGCGCCCCGGGCGTAAGGACGCGAAGCTCATTGAGCCTGGCCCCGCCGGAGGAAAAGGTCAGGCTGACGCTCTGGGGCAGCCGCCCCAGGGCGTGCTCCACGTCCAGGTAATAGTGGAGCATCCCGCCGGTATCCACCTGAACGGTACGCTCGTCCTCGGTCAGGGTGACGGCCCCATAGGGCAGGTCGAACACCAGATAAAGGCCGGAGATCCCGTCCCGCGCGCTCAGGGTGAGGCAGGCGTCCGCCCGCACGTCCTGAGAGGCCTCCAGCTCCATGTCAAACAGCGACTCCCGGCGATGGATGCCTGTGGCGGTAATGATACATTCCTCTGACGATACATCCTCGGCCGCCGCTGTCCCTGCCATGAGGAGCAGCAACAGAAGCGGGAACAAAAGTCTCTTCATTTTTCTTCCTCCCCATTTAAATTCCTGAAAAAACCGCCTGAAAATATAAAAAATTTCCTCTTTGCCCCGCCCTTGACAAGGGGGTATTCTGCCTGTACAATAGCACCAGAATTGTCGAAAGGGATAAAAAAATATGCAGGAATATGCCGTTCCCGCCGCTCTGGCGCGGCTGCTGCCGCCCTGGTACCGGGCCAACCGGCGCAGCCTCCCCTGGCGGGAGGACCGGGACGCCTATCATATCTGGATCTCCGAGATCATGCTTCAGCAGACCCGCGTGGAGGCCGTCAAGGGGTATTATGCCCGGTTTTTGACAGAACTTCCAGATATCCGCGCCCTGGCCGCCTGCGACGACGAGCGGCTCCACAAGCTGTGGGAGGGCCTGGGCTATTACAGCCGGGTGCGCAACCTGAAAAAGGCGGCCCAGGTGATCGTGGAGGAGTACGGCGGGGCATTTCCCAAGACCTATGATGAAATTCTGACCCTGCCGGGCATCGGGGAATATACGGCGGGAGCGATCTGCTCCATCGCCTACGACCTGCCGACCCCGGCGGTGGATGGAAATGTGCTGCGAGTGTGCGCCCGGCTCACCGGCGACGAGGCATCCATCGACCTGTCGGAGACGAAGAAAAGGGTGCGTGCCGCTCTGGCTGCCATCTATCCGAAAAACGCGGGGGAGTTCACCCAAAGCCTGATGGAGCTGGGAGCGACCCTGTGCGGTCCCAATTGGAAGCCCCGGTGCGACGCGTGCCCCTGCCGGGCGATCTGCGCCGGTTTCCAGAGCGGGACGGCGGAGGCCCTGCCCGTCCGCTCCCCCAAGCGGGAGAAGCGCCAGGAGGACAGAACGGTATTCATCCTCTCCTGCGGCGGACGCTACGCGCTGCACAAGCGGGATGACAAAGGACTTCTGGCAGGGCTGTGGGAATTTCCCAATGTCCCCGGCAAGCTGGAGCTGCCCCAGGCACTGCAGGCGCTGGAGGCCATGGGGATTACCCCCAGGGAGCTGGGCCGCCAGGTGGAGCGGAAGCACATCTTCACCCACATTCAGTGGAATCTGCGGGGCTTTTATCTGGAAACGGCGGACTGCACCGGCGGCTTTCAGTGGTTTACAAAAGAAGAAATCAATGCACAGGCGGCGCTGCCCACGGCGTTCCGCCAATTCTGGGAGGAAATCGACCATGTTTGATTACCATATGCACTCCCTCGTCTCCTTCGACGGCCACGACACCGGCGCGGCGCTGGTGCAGGCGGCGGAGCGCGCCGGACTGAAGGAGATCTGCTTTACCGACCACATGGATTATGTCCGCGGCGCGCAGGAGCAGACGATGATATTCACCGAAGAGGCCTACGGCGCGGAATACGACGGCCTGGAAAGCAGCTGCCTGAAGATCCGCCGGGGCATGGAATATGGCCTTTACCGGGATAATCAGACCCGGATGCGGCAGGATATCGCCCGACGGAACTATGATTTCATTCTTGGCTCCGTGCATTTTGTGGACGATATGGACGTTTATTTTGCCCCCTATTGGCAGGGCAAGACGGTTTATCAGGCCCAGCGGCGCTATTTTGAGGAAATGCTTGATTGCGTGCAGGCGAACGACGATTTCGACGTGCTGGCCCACATGACCTATCTGCACAAGGGAAAGGGCAGCCCGGTGAAAACGCCTCTTGCCTACGCCGATCACAGCCAGATCATCGATGAGATCCTGCGTACCCTGGCCGCCAAGGGGAAGGGCCTGGAGCTGAACACCAGCGGCGTGGATCGCTGCGGCGGCTATCTGCCCACCGCCGATTATTTCCGCCGCTTCCGGGAGCTGGGGGGCAAGATCGTCACCGTTGGCTCCGATGCCCACACCACCGACCGGGTGGGGCAATACTGCCGGGAGGGCTGCCGGGTGCTCATGGATATTTTCGGCTATGTATGCACCTTCCAGGGCCGGGAGCCGATTTTCCACCGGGAAATGGACTGACGGCGCGGCACCGCTTTTGTGTATTTTCGCCAAGGCCCAATCATGAGACTTTGACCGTGAGAATAGACATATTTCTGATGACCAATTTGTACATTTCCAACGAACTGTCCGCCCCTTGTGGGCGGATGGTTTTTATAGATGCACAAATCTTGCTTTTTGGTTGACAATCGCGGCGGAATTCGATATACTATACCTTAGAAATTTATCAAATTGAACAAAGGAAGAGGGAAGCTGATTCCATGGTTCGAAAATGGGAGCTTACGATCCCGCAGCTGTCCGGCGATACGCCGCGCCGGGCTTATATCTACCTGCCGGAATCCTATGAGGCCGACACCCAGCGCCGCTATGGCGTGATGTACATGTTTGACGGGCACAATGTATTCTTCGACGAGGACGCCACCTATGGGAAGTCCTGGGGCATGGGGAAGTATCTGGACGAGGCGCACAAACAGCTAGTCGTCGTTGCCGTGGAGTGCAACCACCAGGGCTCCCGCCGCCTGGCGGAATACTCCCCCGTCAGCTTCGCGGAGGATTCCCTGGGCCGGATCACCGGCAAGGGGCGCACCTACATGAACTGGATGGTGCGGGAGCTGAAGCCCTACATTGATGCCCATTACCGTACGCTGCCCGACCGCGGCAATACCGCGATCGCAGGCTCCTCCATGGGCGGACTGATGGCGCTGTATGGGGCCACGGTCTACAATGATGTTTTCCAGCGGGCAGCCTGTCTCAGCCCCAGCCTGTGGGTCGCGCCGGGAAAGCTGCTGGAGCTGATCGCCAGAGCCCGCATCCGCCGGGGCACCTGCATTTATATGGATTACGGCGAGAAGGAGCTTTCAAACCACGGGGGCAATACGCAGGCGCTGCTTGCCGCCGCACAGCTGCTGATGGTAAAGGGCGTGAATGTGACGCTGCGGATCGCGCCGGGCGGCTCCCACTGCGAAGCCTCCTGGGAAAAGCAGATCCCCGTCTTTATGGAATGTCTGGGCTTGTAGGAGAGAGCGTATGGAGATTCGTTATTTCAAGCATTACAGCGGCCATCTGGGCCGGGATATGGAATTCAAGGTCTACGGCCATGCCGGCAAGCCGGTGCTCTTCATCCCCTGCCAGGGCGGGCGGTTCTTTGACTTTGAAAATTTCGGCATGATCGACCATTGGGCACCCTGGATCGAGGCGGGGCGCTGCACCGTGTACGCCTGCGACTGCATCGACAATGAATCCTGGGCGGCCGTGGGGGCGGACTGCCGCTGGCGCATTGAGAATCATGAGCGCTGGGTGCACTACATTATGGAGGAGCTGGTCCCCTACATCCGTCATCTCAGCGGAGAGCGCAACGGCTATGACCAGGGCATCATGACCTTCGGTGCGTCCATGGGCGCGATGCACGCGGCCAACCTCTATTACCGCCGCCCCGACCTGTTCGACAGCTGCTTTGCCATCTCCGGCCTGTATGACAGCGGGGAGTTCTTCGGCGACTATTGCGATGACCTGGTGTATAACAATTGCCCGGTGTACTACCTGGCAAACATGGCTCCCGACCACCCCTGGATGGATATGTACAACCATCAGAAATCCCTGATCGTCTGCGGCCAGGGCGCGTGGGAGGATGTGTTGGTGGAGAGCACCCGCCGCCTGGACACCGTGTGCGCCCAAAAGGGCATCCACACCCGGTTTGAGTACTGGGGCTTCGACGTGAACCACGACTGGCCCTGGTGGTTCAAAATGGTGGAAACCTATTTACCGTGGTTCTTTGGGAACCTCTGAATCAATCGTCTGCGGCTGGACAGCGGATCTTTTTCACCATCTGTGCGGTATCAAAAGTGGGAAATATAGCGCAGCCGTTGCCAGCGTAAGCTGGCTTACGGA
>ERZ857629.1446-NODE-1446-length-25954-cov-4.332831_pt1 | contig 25954 bp, 17 predicted proteins | sample MGYA00519700_ERZ857629 | MGnify/ENA primary metagenome ERZ857629 (study PRJEB31778, sample SAMEA3449351) | human gut metagenome | biome: human gut; feature: human-associated habitat; material: faeces | place: United Kingdom | collected 2010/2012 ...
GCGGATGCAAAGGTATGACTTTTCGGCGAAACACCAAAACTTTGCGGAAGAAAAAGTTGATTTTTGATGATATTTTAACAATTATTTACAAATCAAAAATCCATTTGTGAACGCACACATTATATTATATATAGAGTTATTGCGAACAATGAAGTCAAAAAGACTGATTGCTTTCTTTCGCTTCTTTTATGATTTCCTTGAGATATGCATCAGAAACATTCTCCATCTCGCCTTTATCGAACACCGACATCAATGTCACAACAACCCTTTCCGAAGAAACCCGCTTAACATTATAGGTCAAGACGCGAGCCCCACCGCTCTTCCCTTTCCCTTTAGAAGCAATTGCCATCCGGATTCTATAGACGCCCTGCCCAAGCGAAGTGCCTTGGAACGGGTTTTTCTTCAAAGAGTCCAAAAAGGCATCATAATCCTTAACGAAAGACTTATACTTTTGGCCAACGCCTTTGCCCGCCGTTCAAATTCCGGAAGGTACTTTATACAGGCATCCATACGCACCACTATTTAAACAAATCACAAGCATCGGGCAATTCCTCTCCTGAACGTTCCGCATCGGAAAGTTCCTTAAACGCCTGACCCAGACTCTGTCTGACGACCAGACGCTGGCGCATGGCCGCAGCCTCAACATCCTCGGCAAGCAGTCGTTCTGCAAATGCTTTCCGGACATTCTTCGGTTGGCTTTTGAACAAACTCCAAAGAGCATCCAAAGGATTTACAACAGGATTATTTACAGTCATCGTATCCATGTCATTACTTTTTAGTTCCAACTTCCGCACATCCGCATCATGCCTTCAGCAGACACAAAGGTTTGCGGAACATCAATTTTTTCTACAAAAAAAACATTAATTTCCCTCATATCCAAACATTTAAGAAAAAAAACTGCAAGAACCAAAGTCCCCACAAAGTTTTATCAATCCTCCCTCCCCCCAAAAGAAGAGCATCAGAATCACAGGGCATAAGGATGGGTAACACAAAAATTTCGGCAGACGGCCTTTCCGACACCGTTTTTTTAGTTACCTTTGTGGATGCGCCCGTATTCGGGCAGCACACAACATTGCGAAACGACAACAAGAAACTGCTTATGAAGATAATCACAACCATCGCCGCACTGCTCATCAGCGCATCGGCATTCGCCTCGACGCCCCACAAGTACCGCCTCGTCTGGGAAGACCATTTCAACGGCAGCACCTACGACAGCAGCTCGTGGTCGAAGATTCCGCGCGGCAATGCCGACTGGAAACGCCACATGTCGGAAGCCGACTCTCTGTATGCCGTGCGCGACGGCAAGCTGATACTGCGTGGCGCAGTGAACACGAATCCCAGTGCCGACACAGCGCGTTACGTCACCGGCGGACTCTACACCAGATACAAACGCACTATAGCCTACGGCAAGGTGGAGGTGCGCGCCAAGTTCGGCAGTGCGCAAGGAGCGTGGCCTGCCATCTGGATGCTGCCCGACAGAGACATAAAATGGCCGGAGGGAGGCGAGATTGACATAATGGAACACCTCAACCACGACACCATTGCCTACCAGACCGTCCACTCATACTACACGCACACGCTGAAGAAGGACCAGAATCCGCCGCACGGCTCCACCATGCCCATCGACCGCGACGGCTTCAACACATACGCCGTGGAGATACTTCCCGACTCGCTCGTGTTCTCCATAAACGGGCGCACATCGTTCGCCTATCCGCGCATCGAGACCACCGACAAGGGTCAGTACCCGTTCGGCGAGCCTTTCTACCTGCTTGTCGATATGCAGATAGAGGGTTCATGGGTGGGCAAGGCCGACCCGAAGCAACTGCCGGTAGAGATGGAAGTGGACTGGGTGAAGTTCTACGAGTTAGACGACGAGCAACGATAACTGTCTGATTTAGAAGCAACCTACAATCAGAAACCCCACATAAAGCAAACAGAAGAAAAGCATTTTAACCCAAATCCAAAACAAGCGTGTTGTAAGAGGATTTGTCTTTCTTTTCCACTCTTCTCCGCCTTTGTTTTGTCATCTTGCCGCCATCCGTGTTTCGACATAGCCCGCTATGCCTTCAACACGGGCGTTGCAAGCTACTCGAAACAAAGACGAAGCAGAGTGAAAAATCTAATGACCGATTTTGGTTTAAGGTGCATAAAAATCAATTGGAGTTAGCGAGAGTTAGACTTTGCCGGAATTTTAGGAGAAAGTGTTCTTTGCTTTGTAACAAAAACGAAATGTGTTTGACACCACCCAGAAATGAAATATTGCGAACTTTGCCGAAAAATCAAGAGCATGAAGTTCCCCAAAGTCATCATCGCCGCAGCTGCGGCAGTGCTCGCCATGCAGCCGGACACGGCATGGGCGCAGGAAAAAGCAGAAAAGAACGAGGATAAAGCGTCGCCCGTAAACATACACGGGACAATCCGTTCAAAGTACGAATACCAGACGGAAGAAGGCGAAGGACGCTTTGAAGTGCGCAACGCGCGAATAAGTGTGGACGGCCAACTTTCACCTATTATTATATATAAGGCTGAAATCGACCTCTGCGACGAGGGCAAGATAAAGATGCTCGACGCCTACACACGGCTCAAGCCACTGACCGGACTGCAGTTCACGATAGGCCAGATGCGTGTGCCGTTCACCATCGACGCACACCGTTCGCCGCATCAGCAGTATTTCGCCAACCGCTCGTTCATAGCCAAGCAGGTGGGCAACGTGCGCGATGTGGGTGCCGCCATCGGCTACAACATCAATGCCGGCTTCCCAATAATATTTGAAGCCGGACTCTTCAACGGCAGCGGCCTGACCAATCAGAAGGACTTCTGGACCAACAGTGTGAATTTCTCCGCCAAGGCGCAGATGTTTCTGCCGCACGGGATGAACATCACCCTGAGTACGCAGAAGATAAAGCCCGACGGCATAGGAATTATGATGTACGACGCCGGCGCATACTGGCAGCGGAACGGTCTGCACATCGAAGCGGAATACCTGTACAAGCATTACGCCGACAACGCATTCCGTGCGGTGCATGCCTTCAACTCGTTCGCAAGCTACGACATCCCCGTACGCCGCGGCATCATACGCTATGTGACGCCGCTTGTGCGTTACGACTACATGTCAGACCACAGCGACGGCACCCGCAACGCCGACGGAAAGCTCACCATCAACGACCACCAGCGTTCGCGACTGACGGGTGGTGTGACGCTGAGTCTGAAGAAACCGTTCATCAGCGACATACGCCTCAACTTCGAGAAATACTTCTACCGCAACGACAACGTGGCGCGGCCATCGGAGAAGGACAAGATTGTCGTGGAATTCATGACACGCTTCTAAGGGGCAGTTAAGTGCCGCAAGCGCAACTTTTCGGAAGCGACGGGGAAACCAATCAGGAGGAAAAAGAAAAAAGTTATCGGACATCAGCTACAAAGACTGGTGTCCGATAACTTTTCATATATAATGTATATCAAAACAAGGAAGACATTGACACGCCTTGAATGCCGCTATTTCTTCAACTTCATATCAAGGTTTCTGCCCTTCACGAGGTCGGCGTGCGAGATGCGGTAGGCATTGAGCGGCTTGCCGCCAAGTGTCATTCTGTCGATATAGAGCTGTTCGCCGGAAGTGCGGTCGGTGGTGATTGTTATGTCACCATCTGGATAATACTTCGGATCGAGGTGCAGAGTAACCTTCGAGAACACCGGCGTTGTGAGCGTATATGAGGGATTTCCGGGACAGTCGGGATAGAGTCCCATCATGGAGAATATCACCCACGACGACATTGTGCCGCAGTCCTCGTTGCCGGGAATACCGTCCGGGCGTGCCGTGTAGTACTTGTCGATGAGCTGCCGCACGGTCTTCTGTGTGCGCCATTCCTCGCCTTTGAAGTAAGAGAAGAGGTAGGGATAGGCTATGTCAGGCTCGTTGGCAGGGTCGTAGAGTCCCTTGTCGAACACCATCTGCAACTTGTCCACGAACGTTTTCCGTCCGCCCATGAGCTTGGCAAGTCCTGCCACATCGTGAGGGACATAGAAAGTGTAGTTCCATGCGCTTCCCTCGTGGAATCCCGGAGCGTTGCTGAAGTCGGCACCATCCTCCGGATTGAACGGAGAGAGGAACTTTCCATCCTTCGTTATAGGGCGCAATGTGCCCGATTCCTTGCTGTAATAGTGCTTGTAGCCAAGGCTTCTCTGGCGGAAGAGGCGTGCGTCGTCCTTCTTTCCGAGCTTGCCGGCAAGCAACGAAAGAGCATTATCCGCCACATAATACTCCAATGCGTGCGATACGGAGTTGTCGCCGGAAAGGTCTGCGGCGTATGCTCCCATAGGGATGTAACCCTTTTCGTAGTACGAGTCGATGTCGGGGCGCATTCTGTTGTCCTTTCCCGGCAGTGTGGCGGAGGTGCGGAAGGCACGGTAGGCGGTCTCGATGTCGATTCCGGGAAGTCCTTTCAGGTAAGTATCGGTGATTACGGGTATCGACGGGTCGCCCTCCATTGTCCATGTCTCACGCCCGAAGAGTTCCCATTTCGGCATCCATCCCCACTCCTTGTACATGTCAATCATGGAGTTCACCATGTCAATCTGCTTGTCGGGATAGAGCAAAGTCTCAAGCTGCGAGAGGTTGCGGTAAGTGTCCCAGAGCGAGAACACGGTGTAACGGTTGCCTTTTGTGGTGAGAATCTCGTCGCCTTCCATCTTCGGATACTGTCCGTTCACATCCTGAAGCACTGTCGGGTGAATCTGTGTGTGATAGAGTGCGGTGTAGAACACGCGTCGCTGCTCCTCGGTTCCGCCCTCCACTGTCACGCGGTCGAGTGTGCGTGCCCAGTCGGCGCGTGCTTCACGGGCCACGGCATTGAAGTCGCATACGGGCTGTTCAGCCTCAAGATTCTCGCGTGCATTGGCTATTGAGACGAACGACACGCCCACCTGCACTTCCACCTGAGTCTCCTCGGCGCAGTCGAAAGTCATGTAATAGCCAATGTCGTTGCCTGCGATGTCGCGTCCATAACGCGGATAAAGCTTGTACTTACCGCTGTACTGGTCCCATTCGGCGGCTGCTCCCTTCATCTCCGGCTGCTTCTTCCAGTAGCCGCTCTGCTTCGGTTGCTTGCTGACGCGCACGACAAAATACATGGGGAACACCGCATCGGGGTTGTAACAGAACGTGCCAAGCAGACGGAATCCCTCGAACTCGGTGTCGCTCACGCGTCGCAGCGTCGCTCCTATCTCGTTAGTCAGACCGTTGCCGAGGTTGAACAGCAGATTGCCCTGCCCTTTCGGGAAGGTGTAGCGTTCCACACTGGAGCGCAGAGTAGATGTCACCTCGCAGCGTATGCCGTACTTTGTGAGGCGGTTGGAGTAGTAGCCGGGATGCGCCACCTCGTCGGTATATTCCGAACCATAGCTCCGGTAGTCCACATTCAGCTCACCCGTGGTGGGCATTGTGAGCAACGTTCCCATCTCGGGGCATCCCACTCCGCTCAGAGTGACATGTGCGAAACCCGTGAAGTACTTGTTGTTGTATTCGTATGGAGCCGACCACCAGCGTTTGTCCTTGTCCCATTGGTTGATGTCGGAGCCCATAACATTGAACGGCACCACCGACATGAGTCCGTGCGGACGCACCGCTCCGGGGTTGCACACGCTGAAATTGGTGGTACCGATGAACGGATCGACATAGTCGATGTTGTCCTTTGCCGATACGTTGGCGGCTGTCAGCAGCAGCATTGCCGCCACTGTCAGTTGTTTCAGATTGTTGATTTTCATTTATGTTCGTTTCTTGTTTTTTTTCGTTTGTCGCCTTTTCAATAGAAGCTTCCCATGAAATAACTGCGTGCAATATAGTATGACGGTTCCACGACCACACTGCTTCCATGATAAATCTTCATCTGTCTATGGTTTGATTAACGCAATGATTTTTCCAGTATGCAAATATAACCAATCCCTGGGGAATATGCAAATTATCGGCATACAAGTTAAAATAAATTAAAGACATTCAACATTTTAGCGAATCTAACATTTTAATCGTAGTTTTGCAACATAAACACCGTTTGAAAACAACAAAAGAAAAGGAAAGATATGAAAAAGACAAACGTATTTGCTATTGCAATGTTCGCCGGCTTGCTGGCATTCACAAGCTGCGCAAGTAAGAAGGATCTGGAAAACTGCCGCCTTGAGAACAAGGAGCTGACAGGCAACTATCAGAACGCAAAGGAGGACCTCGCGGCACAGAAGGCACGCGTGGCATCGCTCGAAGAACAGCTCGCACAGGCCAAGAAGGACTACGCCGCGCTGCAGAACTCGCTCGACAAGAGTCTCACCAACGCCAATTCCAACAACGTGAACATCTCCAAGCTCGTTGATCAGATTAACGAATCGAACCAGTACATCCGCCACTTGGTGGAAGTGAAGTCGAAGTCGGACTCTCTGAACATGGTGCTCACCAACAACCTCACACGTTCGCTCTCCCGCGAGGAGATGAAAGAGGTGGATGTGCAGGTGCTCAAGGGTGTGGTATATATCTCGCTTGCCGACAACATGCTCTACAAGAGCGGTTCCTACGAGATTAACGACCGTGCCGCAGAGACACTCAGCAAGATTGCGAAAATCATCACCGACTACAAGGACTACGAGGTGCTCATCGAGGGTAACACCGACAATGTACCTGTAAACGCCAGCGCAGCTTCGATGAAGAACATCCGCAACAACTGGGACCTCTCCTGTCTCCGTGCCTCAAGCGTGGTTCAGGCATTGCAGAACCAGTATGGTGTAGATCCGAAACGCCTCACCGCCGGTGGTCGTGGCGAGTACAACCCCGTTACTGCCAACAGCACGGAAGTGGGCAAGCAGCGCAACCGCCGCACTCAGATCATCATCACTCCGAAGCTCGACCAGTTCATGGACCTCATCGACAAGGCTCCTGAAAACGAATAAGACAAAGCCTGATTCTCCAGCAGAATCGCTATGATACAAAAAGCATCCGCCAAGTTTCACACGACTTTGGCGGATGCTTTTTCATTTTTTACTTCCCGTTTCCACCTTTCGGCAGGGCTTCAATGTAGTAGTGCTTTTGCTGCGGTTGGCTTACGGCATTGGTAGCAAGGTCGATAATCCATCCCGGAATTCCGCCAAGAAGGATATTGCCAAAAGTCCAGCTGTTCACCTTCTTCTCAAGCACAATGTCCTTGTATATGTAGTTTTCCGATTTTATCTGCACTCTCTGACCGTCGATTGCGTGACCCTTCACTCTCACAACTGCCGGCAGTGTCACGTTGTCATAGACCTGCTTCTGTGTGACTATGGTGACGGGTTCCTTTGCATTGCCGTCAATGGTTATTTTCGGTGCACCGCCGGAAATGATGGAGGCACACGAGGTGAAAGACATCGCTGCAGAAACGGCAACTGCGGCCGCCAGCAGACTCTTCATGGATCTGTTCTTTTGCATAGCATTTTAAGTTTAGAGTTGAACATTTGTTTTATTTAAAATGCGCCGCCACCGTTATCATGCCTGTCCCTACGGACGCAAAACGTGGACGAAACCTGTCCGCGTTGCAGCCGTAGGAAGTGCTGTGATAAACGACAAGTAACGTCCACGCGTATGCGGACGCTCGCTATTTTCGTTTATCAGATGCACCTTATTGAAATTTCCTACGTTCCAACGCGCATGACGAATAGCAAACGCTAATATTCCATCGAAAAATGAATACTGTTGCCCGCCGGTACAGTCTTCGACGGCAAAATTACACAAAATAATCACATTCGCAAAATAACGCTCAGAAAAAAGCAGTACCTTTGCACAAACTATTTGGGGCACGCATATCCAAGATGTGCGGGACACTGGTGCAAAATCAGTGGTTTGCGAAACTTCGCTAAACGAAAAACGTAAATAACAACAAAATTGAAATGAACACACGACTGAGAGGAACACTATGCGGAATCGGGGCGGCGGTGTGCTACGGCACCAACCCCTTGGGCGCAATCAATCTGTACAACGACGGCATTTCGGCAAGTGCGACGCTCTTCTACCGTTTCGCCCTTGCGTGCCTTACGCTCGGCATAATGATGGCCGTGCAGCGCAAGAGCTTTGCGGTGACACGCCGCGAGCTTGGCATCCTTGCACTGTTGGGCGTATTCATGAGCACGTCATCGACGACTCTTTACTTCAGTTTCCTTTTCATGGATGTGGGCGTAGCATCGACGCTGCTCTTTGTCTATCCCGTCATGGTGGCGGTCATCATGGCGACGATGTTCAAGGAGAAGGTGACGAAGACTACGATACTTGCCATCACGCTTGCCTTGGCGGGCATTGCGCTGCTCAACCGCTCCGGCGACGGCACTGCGCTGAGTCTCTGGGGCGTGACGCTTGTGATGCTTTCGTCGCTCACCTACGCCGTATATATAGTGGTGGTAAACAAGTCGCCGCTTCGGATGTCGTCGGTAAAGCTCACGTTCTATGTGCTTTTCTTCGGCATGTTCACCATCCTCGGCTACACTCTGGTGTTGGGTGAGCAGATACAGTGGCTCACCACGCCGCGCCAGTGGGCGTATGCCTTGCAGCTGGCATGGGTGCCCACGGTGCTTTCGCTGGTGCTCATGGCTGTGTCGGTGCGCGACATCGGCTCCACCCCTACTGCCATTATGGGTGCCATCGAGCCTATCACGGCGGTGGCGATAGGTGTGGTGTGCTTCGGCGAGAACTTCACCATGCGCCTCGCTGCGGGCATGGTGCTCATTCTTACGGCGGTGATTCTGATCATTGCGGGAAAGGAGATGTCGCCGCAGAAGATAACCTTGGTGGTGGGAAAGATTGGGCGACGCCTTGCCAAGACATGGCGGTGGAAGCAGTAACCCCCGCCATCCGTCACCACGGGACATTACTTATACACGAAAAAAAAGAGAGCATCGACACGGCGTCGGTGCTCTCTTTGTCTTTAATGATGGTAGGGACGATCGGGCTCGAACCGATGACCTCTGCAATGTGACTGCAGCGCTCTAAACCAGCTGGGCTACGCCCCTGTCATTAACCGGATGCGAAAGTACTGCTTTTTCCCGACATGACAAAATTTTTATCATTTTTTTACCATTGCGATTGTGTCTTTGCGCCGGGCGTTTACTTCTTCAGCAGGGCACGAAGCACGAACCATGCGTGTATGCCTATGGTGCGCACCGTGCCGTAATGGCGGCACATTATGCGGAAACGCTCCATGAGAGAGGCGCGGTGGTTGTGGTTGGTCATGCCGCCGTCGAGATAGTTCACCACCACTTCGGGTAGCCGCAGGAGTTGCAGCTGCATCTTTTCGGCACGCTTCATCACGCGTATGCACCAGTCCACATCCGCCGAAAAGCGGTAGCGCAGGTCGTAGTTCTCGGCCTTGGCTATGTCCGTCCGCACATAGAACGCCTGGTGGCACACGAGCATTCCGTGGCGGAACGACCGCCAGCTGAGGTTGTCGGGCGGTGCAAGGCGGCGGTGGCGCAGAAAGCGTCCGTCGTCGTCCACAATGTCGGTGTCGCCGTAAAGCACGGCAGGCAGCACGCTGTCGCACCGCTCGTTCACATCGGTGAATATGTGTTCGAGTGTCGCCGGCGACGGAAACACGTCGCCGGCGTTGAGAAACACTATGTAGTCGCCCGTGGCACGGGCTATGCCTTTGTTCATGGCGTCGTAGAGTCCGCGGTCGGGTTCGGATGTCCAGACCACGGTGTGCTCGCAGTCCTCGTCGGCCTGTGTGGTGTCGGCGTAATGCCTTATCACGCCCACCGTGCCGTCTTTCGAAGCTCCATCCACTATGATGTGCTCCACCTGCTGCCACGACTGCTGCGCCACGCTGTCGAGGGTGCGCTGCAGAACATGTTCGGCGTTATAAGTGCAGGTTATGATTGAAAATCGTATCATTGTTCAGTCCTGTTTCAATGGTCGGGTCACGAACGTGTCGTGAAGGATGTTGAATATACCTATATTATATATCTCTTGAGTGCAATCAGTTCGTTATACACCTCGATGTAGCGCATGGCGACGCTCTGCTGCGAGTAGTTCTGCACCACTTTCGTCACGGCATTGGCACGCAGTGCGCCGGGGTCGGCGGTGCAGAGGGTCCAGTGTATGCCCTCGGCGAGGTCAGCGGAGTCCTTGAAGTGCGCCACATAGCCGTTGCGCAGGTGGTCGATCATCTCCGGTATGCCGCCGACACGGAATCCCACGCACGGCACGCCGCACGCCATTGCCTCCATGATGGTGTTGGGCAGGTTGTCCTCAAGCGACGGCAGCACATACACATCGGTGGAGTTGTAGATGGCGGCTATGCTCTTCTCGTCGGCGACATATCCCAACGGGTATGCCGGCACGGGCATCTGCGCCGCCACCTCGTCGGAGTGTGAGCCGAGGAGTGCCACCACCGTGTCGTCGCGCATTCCGGGATGCTGCTCCACGAGCTTTTGCATCGCCTCCACGAAGTATGTCATTCCCTTGCGTTCGTCGGTGACTTTCTGCGAGACGAAGAGTATCACGCGCTTGCCCTCGGGCAGACGGGCGAGGCGGCGTGCCTCATTCCTGTCGGCGGGACGGAACGTGCGCGTGTCGATGGCGTTGGGTATGTTCGTCACGCGCTGCCCCGTCATGAGCGCGCTCTGCCTTGCTTCGCCCTCAAGCCAGCGGCTGCATGTCACGAAATGTATGTTGCTTGCGTGGTAGAGCTGCTTCTTGCGCTTCCATATCTTTTCCGAAAGGTCGTTCTTCGAGCCGTGTCCGGGCAGCAGCGGGCAGTCGTGGCATCCCGTCTTGAAGGCGTGGCAGGCACGGGCGTAATGGCAGATGGCCGTGGCGGGCCACAGGTCGTGCATGGTCCACACCACGGGTTTGCCGCTGCGGAGAATCTTACGCACCGATTTCAGCGAGAGCATGCCCTGGTTCACCCAGTGCAGATGCACCACATCGGCTTCCTTGAACTCCGGCGTGTGGGTGATGTCGAAGCCCGAATTGGCCATGTCGATGTCGAAGAGGTGTTGCCGCGAGAACATGAGGTGGCAGAATATGCACCAGCGTTCCCACAGGAAATGCCAGCGTGCGGCAAGGTGTCGCTGCATGCCAACAACCGAAATGCTGTCGGAATGCTTCTCGGCGACGAGCATCTTCGCTTTCACTCCATTATTGTTCAAGGCTTCCATGAGGCGGTGGGCTGCCACGGCTGCGCCTCCCGTACTTTCGCTTGTGTTTACTATCAGCACTCTCATATTTACGGATCGTATGTTTCTTTTTGAGCTACAAACTTACGCATTTTTTTCCGATTGACCCACTCCTGTGCCTAAAAACAATGCTTCTGCTTATAACTTTTCCGTTTTCGGCACGCGTGTATTGGAGGTTTGCGCGTGTAGGGGCGTCTCCGATGTCAGATTTTCACCAAACTTGCGGGTTTTGTTACGATTGATAATCGGGAACGGGGATTTGATGTTAAAAATTTGTTGTGTACGGACACATTTTATCGATACAATTTAAAAATATCTTAAAATTGCATGAATTTTCCGCTAAATGTTTGTGCAAACAGAAAAAGTGTAGTAATTTTGCAGTGTCAAAAGGTTAATAGATTGTTTAGGTTAGTAGTAATAGATTTAGGTTTTTAGTTATTAGGTTTAAGGTAAATTGAACGATTGTTTAACAGGTAACGATGAGGATCCGCGAGGTTCTTCATTAGTTTGAAAAGGATTTTTAGTTAAACATAGGCTTTGCGGCACTGCTCGTTGAGAGTAGTGCCGTGATTTTTTTATGTAGTTGTACACACGGACGGGCGCACAGCAATGCACGCTTGAAAATCAGCGACTTACGATTTGTGTTTCAAACAAGGCTTGTTTGCGTTGAAAAGAAGTCTTGTTTGCATCGCAAAGAAGCCTTGTTTGCGTTGAAAAGAAGCCTTGTTTGCAAAGCGGACAACATCTGCATCAGAAAACGATGGGAATTCCGGCACAATCAAATTTTTTACGCCGCATCGCTTGCCATTACGACAAAAAAATGATAAATTTGCAGATGCGACCTGTATGCAGCAAAAACTGACGACGACCGGACGCCCTGAACAACAATTCGGCATAACACAATCAAATTAACCACAATATGAAACAACTGTTTTTAGCATTCGCAGTAGCTATGCTTCTGCTGCCCGCCACGCTGTGGGCCGACACCGCCAAGAAGAAAATAAAGTCAGTGGAGATAACGATGGACGCCCCTACTCCCGGAATGGAAATAGAGGACGCCGAAAAACTCGCCCTGAAAGCGGTGAACACCGCCTACGGCGACCTGTTCAAAAGCGGTGTCATCACACTGCGCGAAATCTCATGGGACGGCGAGTTCGGCGAGAACAAGAAGGGATACCCCACACTGAAGGCCGGATACCCCTACATAGCCACGATTCAGATAATGATAGACACGAACGGAGATTACCAGACCGACTATGTAATGAAAGACGGCGACTATGTACTGTCGCCCGAAAACTTCAAGGCCACGGTGAACGGAATGCCGGCACGCCTGCTCACAAGCGCACCCTACTTCCCAATAATGCAGGTGACATTCACCATACCCGGCGGCAATGGCGGACCGCTGAAGAAAGACCACCATTTCCTCGACTACGACGTGCTGAAGAAGGAATACCGCTCCACCCTGCCCTACATATCGCGCAAAGAGGCCGACGAAGTGTATCCACACAGCCACCCGCTGGATGTGCTCGTAATCGACAAGATCGACAAGCTCTACGAATTCATGCATGAGAAATACATCTCGTCGAGCGGACATGCATACGAAAATCACAACACTCTGCTGATGACCAAGATGATCATCGACGTAAGCAACGGGGCGGAAAACCACAATATCTCGGAATTCGCAAGAACACTCGGTGGCCCATACTCCACCACATTCAATCTGAAAGAAGTGTGGCTTAGCCCCAAGGTGGATGCCGTGAAATACGTAAAAGACCTCAACGAGGCCACCGTCGAGCGGCTGTCAAAATGGGGACGCTATTATGAGGAACAGAGCACAAAGCTCTACACCGCCAAGGGCACATTGTTCATCCCCGAGAACGCAGGCAAGGCTGTGCTCGACTGTCTGGCTCTCGACGCCACCGAGCCGACATACACCATACGCACATACCGCGGCGACGTGTTTGAGGCACAGAAGGCCGGCGTGGCAGCCACCAAACTTCTCACCTGCACCAAGCATGTGTTCACAGCCAAGATAGAGGCTGCCGACCGCGTGTGCCAGTACAACACATGCAAGCAACCGTTCAAATGGTACTACTCATGCAAGGTTTGCGGCAAGTGCGAACGCAACAAAGCGCACACCTTCAGCGCCAGACCGGGAGCCGAAGTACTGGAATGGCACTCCATGGGCGAGGACATAGCCAACGACCAGGCATACATCGGCGTGAACGCAGCCGGTGAGCACCTCTACTGGAAGAGCTGCGTCTATTGCGGCATTTCACACAGCTACCACATGAAACACCTCGTACCCAGAGACCAGAAAATGATGGGGATGGACGGCACTTTCGAACAGTACAAGGCCGGAATGCTCGAAAGCCTGAAGAGCACGGAAAATATGTGCCTGCTGCAGACGACACTGCCGAGCGACGAGATGTTCATACTGCCGCGCAAGTCGGAAGCCAAGATGAGCGTGTGGGCGCAGGACGGCGTGAACCGCGCCCTGTGCGACAACCTCATCGACGACGCCGTGCTCGGCAATGACTACACCAAACCCGTGACCCGCGAACAGCTGCGCTCCATAATGACACTGCTCGTGAAGGAGATGTCAGGAAAGGACGCATCAGCCGGAGCCATCGGACTCGACGACGCCGCACTGCCACAGAGCGGCAGCGTGACACGGCAGGAACTGGCGGCATACATACACCGCACACTGCTCTACCTGGAACAGAACTCAGAGCTGGCTTACAGCGAATACGAGTCGAGACTGCCGAAATACACCGACCGCTCACAGATAAAGGAATGGGCAAAGGAACCCATGGCGTTCTGCAACGCACTGGAAGTGATCGACCCCAAGACAGCAACGACACTCGCACCCAACGAAGTATGCACCATTGAGTTCGCACTCACCACCGCAGAACGTGCCACCATGGCACACCGCACAGGCTGGTACCAGGCAGTGTCTCCCGGCGAACTGGAGGACTTCCTCTCACCCATAGGCGAACGCAACCACTACACCTTCGTATCGACGTTCGGCAACGGCGACCGCATCTGGGCGTCGCGCGTAACGAACGGAATGTACAACAGTCTGCCGACGACAGAGCCTTTCACCGGCGCACGCTGCTATGTCGATGCACGAGCACTGCACCCCATACGCGCGAAGATGGGCAAAGGCTACATGAAAAACGCCAACGAAGGCATCGCTGCCGTCAAGAAAATAGCGGGCGGAGGCAAAAAGAAAGACAAGAAGAAAGGCTCCGACATAGTGAAGAAAGGTGTGAAAGGGCTTCTGAACATTCTGAAATAAAAACTCCAAAAAAAGCATAAAAAGGAAACCCACACAACTGTTTCACATTAAAAATCATTAACTTTGCATCGGGCATGAGCAGCGTTGCCACATCGCTCATGATCCGATGCAAACTTGTATATAAGAAATAGCCAAAACCTATCAACATTATTTATATGAAGAAAATCACACTTTTGCTTTCGGCCTTGTGCCTGACGGCAGCCGTTCCTGCCACCATGCAGGCACAGAGCGAGTTCAAACTCGTGGAGGAAAGCGTCACCGACGCCGACAACACGCCGCTTCCGGTATTCCCCGTTCCCTCCGAACGGCAGCTGAAGTGGAACGAGACGGAGTTCTACGCCTTCTACCATTACGGAATGAACACATACACGGCATCGGAATGGGGTGCCGGAACAGAGAACGAATCGCGCTTCGCACCGACAAAGAAACCCAACCCGCGCCAATGGCTCACAGCCGCCAAGGCAGCAGGAATGAAGGGCGGCATAGCCGTGGTGAAACACCACGACGGCTTCTGTCTGTGGCCAACAAAGACAACGACACACTGCGTATCGTCGTCATCCAGCGCCAACGCCAAGGCCACCAACATACCGCAGGACTTCGCCGACGCCGCACGCGACCTCGGCATGAAGTACGGTTTCTACGTGTCGCCGTGGGACCTGAGTTCACCCTACTGGGGCGAGAAGGACAAAGACGGCAACTACACCGACAACTACGCCAAGAAAGTGTTCCTGCCACAGTGCGTGGAACTGGCAAAATACGGCACCGACCAGTTTGAGATGTGGTTCGACGGAGCTACCGGCGGCGACCATGAAGGCGGCTACGGCAGCAAGACATCTACCGAAAAGCGCACCATCGACAACGCACAGACCTACTACGACATACCCAATCTGCGCGACTCCATACACAACCTGCTCCCCGACTGCGTGATGTGGGGCGTGGGCGGCGAGGCACGCTGGATAGGAAACGAGCAGGGATGGGCAGGCGAAACAAACTGGGCCATGGGCAATGCCGAGACCGGCGATGAGAACGGATGGCAATGGCATCCGGGCGAAAGCGACGCCAAGGCAACGACAGGAGGATGGTTCTGGAAATCGTCGGATGTGATGCTCAGCGCCGAACGCCTCTTCCAAATGTACCTTGAGACTGTGGGACGCAACGCGACACTCATCCTCAACCTGCCGCCCGACCGCAGCGGCGAACTGCCGGCAAGCACCGTCAGCCGCATGGAGGAGCTCGGAGCACTGATGAAAAAACGCCTCGGCACCGACCTTGCAACATCGGCCAAGGTGAGCGTGAGCGAGACACGACAGGCCGGAGCCAACCGCAACTACGCCGCAACAAACATGACCGACGGCGACAAGAACACCTACTGGGCCACCAACGACGGCACCACACAGGCCACAATAACCCTCACATGGGACGATGTGAAGACAGTGCGCTATGTCAGTCTGATGGAATACATACGCCTGGGACAGCGCGTGAAGAGCTTCACCATAGAGACAAGCGAGGACGGCAAGAACTTCACCCGACGCGCATCGAATGTCGGCACAACGACAATAGGCTACAAGCGCATCATACCCCTCAACGGAAGCACAAAGGCAAGCTACGGCACCGGCTACAAGGCCAAGGCCGTGCGCATCACCATCAACGACAGCAAGGCATGCCCGCTCATCCACACACTCTCTGTTTACTAACACACACAACAACAAGCAAACATCATGAACGCAAAGAAATATATATGCCTGGCAGGAATAATGATTCCCATGGCCATGCAGGCGCAGAACCAGACCATCTGCGACTTCGAGACAGCCGACAGCTACAAGAAGGTGAGCGTGTATGACACATGGGCGGATTCGCCATTCCGCACCGGCCGCCTCAAAGGCAATGCCAAGGTGGTGAACAACCACCTCAACGACACCGACATCACTCTGGGATACGCACCCAACACATCATCGAAGATACTCGGCGTGCAGCGCTCACGCTTCGGCAGCAACACCTTCGGCGCACTCGTGGAACTGAAGGAACCTCTGGCACTGAAGAAACAGACGCAGTATGTACATATAAAGATGTATGCGCCGAAGTCAAGCAAGGTGATGCTCATAGGACTTGGCAACAGAACCGACCGCACACATCAGCCGAAAACCACCGAACAGTTCTGGAGCGTGCCACGCAACCAGGTGGAAGCCAACAAATGGTGCGACATCGTCTTCCCCATCTCAGGAGCCAACGGCATCAACATCTACAGTCTGCTCGTAGTGGTGGACCGCGAGTCGCCGCACGCACTCAGCGCCGACTACGCCGCCTACATCGACGACATCATCCTCAGCACAAGCAGCGACCCGTTCTTCTCAAGCACCCCCTACCCGATAAACTATGAGACCTCGACGAAGATAACACACGCCGAACGCTACACCACAGGCATCACCTTCAAGGGCAGCGAAGGCACACAGAACATCGCCGTAAGCCAGAAGACGGACAAACTGCTCTACCACGACAAGATGGCCACCACCATTCTCGCCAAACCAGGAGAGACGCTGACACCGACAGCCAACTTCAACGGCAGCTGGATGGCAGGCTATGTCTATATAGACAAGGGCAACGACGGCGCATTCAACGTGACCTACAACGACAACAGCATCACCGACATGGGCGACCTCATGAGCTACTCGCTCTTCAAAGGCAAGACCAGCACGGGCGCAACCGTCGCAGGCACACAGTCGCCAAGCGCAAACGCACCGGCATTCACAATACCGGAAGAACAGAAGCCGGGCTTCTACCGCATCCGTTACAAGCTTGACTGGGACAACGTGGATCCGGGTGGCAACACCACCGCAGCCAACCCCATCACCGGCAACGGCGGAATCATCGTCGATGCACGCATCAACATACATGCCGACAACGTGAATCTGTCGCGTGCGACAGAAGAGAACGGCGGCGGACTCAACGGCGACATCCTGCTTGCCAACGGCGATGCCGTGACAGGCAAGACCACACCTTTCAACAAGGCATTCGCTGTCAAGGCTGTCCCCGCACCCGGATTCGAGTTCGACTATGTGAAGATACGCCACGGCTACAACCTCGAAGGTGTCAATGAACTCTACGGCAACAAGCAGTGGGAGGAAGTGAGAGTGAACGCATCGCAGTTCACCAACGGTGAGTACACCATCCCGGCATCAATGGTTGATGGCGACCTGCGCTTCGTGCCGTTCTTCAAGAGCGTCACCGCCATCAGCGAAACAGAAGCAAAGGACAATGGCGTTTCCTTTCGCACAGAACCAGGCAAACTGATTGTCAGCACAGAGTCGGCACAGAGCCTCAACATCGTCGATACCGCAGGGAGCGCAGTCTTCAGCGGAACAGTGGAAGGCACACACACCATCATGCTCCATGCCGGCGTGTATGTAGCGAACGGCAAGAAACTGCTGGTGCCGTAAAGCATCAACAGACCGACACATAAAACAGCGGCAGACCGAAGCCACGCCCACCCATCTGTGGACAGCTTCAATCTGCCGCCGTTTTTCGTATCTACACCAATTAGGAGTTACGAGTTAGAAGTTAGGAATTACGACTTAGGATTTATGAATTCTTAATTATGAATTCTTAATTATGAATTCTTAATTATGAATTAGCAACGTAGGAGGTCGAGCGTCCCGCTCGACAACACTGCGCAAACCGCCTCATTATGCACTCGGCTTTGCCGCTTGCTTTGCAAGAATTATGAATTACTTGGATGGTGTTGTCGAGCGGGACACTCGACCTCCTATGTTGCCAATTCATAATTCGTAATTCCTAACTCGTAATTCCTCAATGTAGATTGGATGTAGATGAACAATCTACATTTCATCTACATCCAATCTACATTGCTACCAACCAACACGCTATCAGGGAGTTATACGGATTTTTACTCTAAAAGATGTAGATTGACGCTTTTTTGAAAAAACAAAATCATGATGTAATGTTTACAAACGAATCCTAATTCACATCATTGCTGTTTGCTGCGATTTTCTTAGGTCCTCTCACCCGTTCGCCGGCTTTTACACCGCTCTTTATTTCAATGTTTATGCCGTCGCTGAGTCCGGTCTTCACCTCACGGCGGGTGTATGTAAGTTTGTCGCCGGAGCCGCTGACGATGTAAACGTAGGTCTTCTTCTGGTCGAACTCTATGGCACTTTCGGGCAACGACATGGCGTTGCGCACTTCGTCGAGCACCACTTCGGCATTGGCACTGTAGCCGCTGCGAATTTTCTCGCCACCGGGGACATTTACGGCAGCCTTGATTTCAAACTGGTTGGCGCCGTTCTGGTCGGTAGCCTTGGGCGAGATGTATTCCAGGCGAGCGTCGAAGGAGAGGTCCTGCAATGCGCCGATGGTGATTTTCATCGTCATTCCAGGTACGAGGCGACCCACTTCGGTCTCGTCGATGTTGCCGCGGAAAATCAGGTCGTTCATGTTTGCGACGGTAGCTATGGTGGTTCCGTCGTTGAAGGTATTGGCAAGAATCACCGAATTGCCCACTTTCACCGGGATGTCGAGGATAAGGCCGGTGATGGTGGAGCGTATGAGTGTCGATGACGCCGAGGCATTGGCCCTTGACACGCCGTCGCGCACCACTTCAAGGTTGTCCGTCGATGCCGACACCTCCTCCTTGGTCTGCCGCCATGCCTGTGCTATTTTGTCGTATTCGTCGGCGGAGACGAGTCCCTTGTCGTAAAGTATCTTCTCACGTTCGTAGTCGGTGCGTGCCTGTCGCTCGTTAATTTCAGCCAGACGCACACGAGCCTGGGCGGCACTCAACTGCCCCATATCGGGGATTACCTTCACCTTGGCTATCACTTCGCCCTCCTGCACCACATCGCCTGCCTCTTTCAGGAGTTCGGTTATGATGCCTGAGATCTGCGGCTTCACGTTCACCTCGTTGCGGGGTTCTATCTTTCCCGTCACGACAGTGGTCTTGCGTATGTCCATACGCTTGGGCATGAACTCGTCGTATGCCACGGGCTGCGGCTGCGACTTGATGTAGAGGAACACGAAAGTCCCCACGAAGATTATGGCGACGAGGGCCATAAGTGCGATTCTGATATATTTTTTCATTGTCAAAAATGTTTTTTCTGAAGTACGGAAATAAAGCGGGTAGGCATCATCACTCGTCTCTCATTGCATCGACGGGTTTGACACTCATCGCCCTCAGAGCCGGGGCAAGACCGGCAAGTACGCCGAGAACCGACAGCAGCACGACAGCGCCGACAGCCGTCCAGAAGTCTATCTGGAAGTGTACCGCCACCACTCCGTCGGTGGTGTTGGCCATCTGCAGACCCTGCAACACTATCACCACGAAGAGTATGCCGCTCATTCCCGCAACGGTGGTGAGCAGGATGCTCTCCTGAATGATCTGCAACAGTATGCTGCGCGGCGTCGCCCCGATGGCACGGCGTATGCCTATCTCCACGGTGCGCTCGCGAACGGTGACCATCATGATGTTCGACACGCCGATGGCACCCGCCAGAAGCGTGCCTATGCCGACGAGCCAGATGAGCAGATTGATGCCGCTGAACATATTATCGACCATGGAGAACATCATCTCGGTGTTGAAAATCATAACGCCCTTCTCGTCAGTAGGGTCCACATCGTGGGCATTTGCCACGACGGTGCGCACTCGGTCGGTGATGTCGCTCATCGTCACTCCCGGCCTGGCAGTGAGGCAGAGCATGTCGATGGTGTTGCCACGGTTATATACCTGCTGCATGAGCGAGATGGGAAGGATCACTGCCTGTTGGTCGTTGCCGTTGATGTTCATGTTGCCGTCGGCGTAGTTCACACCCACGACATTATAATATATGGAGTCAATGCGTATGACATTGCCGCAGGGGTCGCCCCCTTTCGTGAAGAGAGACTTGTACACCTGTTTGCCTATGACACACACCTTGCGTCCCTGGTTTATGTCCATCTCGTTGATGTAGCGTCCGTAGAGCATCTTCGGCACCGCCACCTTCTGCATGTCGGGAGCCACGCCCTTGACTGTGCACGACGACTTTCTGTCGCCATGAACGGCATTCGAGCCCCAGCGTGAGATGGTGGGAGTGACTACATCAAGCTCCGGCACATGCGCCTTCAGGCGTTTTGCGTCGTCATAGGTAAGCATCCACTGCCTTCCCTTGCGGAATCCGTGATAGGGTTTGGTGGTCTGCTGCGGCCACACCAGTGCCGAGTTGGTGGCAAAACCGGCGAGATTGTTGTTCAGCATCTCCTTCAGTCCGTCGCCGCCGCCAATCAGTCCCACCAGCATAAACACGCCCCAGAACACGCCGACCCCCGTAAGAAAGGTGCGCGACTTGTTGCGCGAGAGCGTATCGGTGATTTCCTTCAAGCAGTCTATATCGAAAAACATAACACGTTGATATTTACATAAGTTACAACAATCAAGGAAGCTGCCGCCCCTTCTTATTCTGCCCTAAGAGCCTCGATGGGTCTTATCCTTGCCGCCTTGCGTGCCGGGATGAGTCCTGCCACCGTCCCTGCCACTATCATAAGAAGCGTGGCCTGCACGCAGACGCCGATGCCGACGGTGGGATCGACGAACATCTGCAACGCAAACAGTCCGTTATCGACCCTTGTCTGCCCTATCGTGGCATCCATATACTGATTGGCGGCAATGCCCAGCACCATGCCGACATAGCCGAAGAAGGTGGTGATGACGATGCTTTCGACAATGATAAGGCGCAGAATCTGCCACGGGCGTGCGCCTATCGCCTTCCGTATGCCGAACTCCCGTGTGCGCTCCTTCACCGTGATGAGCATGATGTTGGACACGCCCACGATGCCTGAGAGCAGCGTGAAGATGCCTATCACCCACAGAGCGGTGCGGATGACAGCCGTCGCCGTGTTCATCTGCAGGTTCTGCGTGAAGCGGTTCCATATCCAGATGGAGTTCTCGTCGTCGGGTGCCGCACGGTGGTTGGCGTTGATTCTGGCACGGTAGGCGGTCTCGAAAGCGGTGTTTTCCTCCTCCGACTTGAGGTCGTGGAACGAGAAGACGATGTTGCCCACCTTGTCGCCGCTGCCATACACCGAGCGGAAAGTGGTGAAAGGAATGAAGGCGTCGTTACCCATCATGCTCTTGTCGCTCTCGTATATGCCCACGACGGTGAATGCGAGGTTGCCCACATTTATTACCGAGCCGTTGATGTCGAGCGGCGAACGTGGCAGGAGTTCCTTCGCCATGTCCGACGCTATGACTATGGCCTTGCGCCGATGTTCAAGGTCAAGGTCGTTGATGAAGCGTCCGCACAGCATCGTGCGCTTGTTTATCTCCACATCGTTGGGATAGACGCCGCTTACATTCACACCGGAAGTGTAGTTCTCCCGGAGCGAGAGCGTCTCTCCATCGTGGTCGAGTTCCGCCCCCACCTTATCGACATTGGCACCGAACGACTGCTCGGTGATGTCCTTGTCGCGGTCGTTCAGTTCCACGCTCCGCCCCTCGCCGAGTCCGTCGTAAGGCTTCGATGTGATTCCGCCGTAAATCACCATCGAGTTGGAGAGGAAACGGTCCTGGTTGCCCATCATGGCATTGATGAGACCATTGCCGGCTCCAAGCAGCACAATGAGTATGAATATGCCCCACGCCACGGAGAATCCCGTGAGCGCAGTGCGCAGCTTGTTGTGCTTCATTGTGGTGAGTATTTCGGTGAAAATGTCGCGCATCGTGTCTGTTTTCTTTTTAGGAGTTAGAGAAGTTAGAGGAGTTAAAGAAGTTAGAGCCAAATGCCTGATTGCTGAAACTTACGGTAAAAAAGCATTCCGTTTTCACCAGTCCTTGCCGCTTGTATTGAAATAACTTCTTTAAAAGTTCCAACTCTTTCGTATGTAAAATCAGTACCTTTTATTTCATTATACCGTTGATTCCGAAAGGACTCGCCTTGTGGTCGAGATTCTCCTCAATGCTTTCTATGAGTCCGTCCTTGATGTGTACAATCTTGTTAGTCTCGTTGGCCACGCCGCTTTCGTGAGTCACTACTACCGTGGTGACACCCTCTTCGGCGTTGAGCCGCTTCAGGAGTTCCATCACCTCCACACTCGTTTTGGAGTCGAGGGCACCCGTAGGTTCGTCGGCGAGGATTATCTGTGGCTTCGTTATGAGTGCCCTTGCTATGGCGACACGCTGCTTCTGTCCGCCCGACATCTCATTAGGGTAATGCTCCGCCCACTGCGCCAAGCCGAGACGGTCGAGGTAGTCCATGGCAAGGCGGCGGCGGGCACGGCGCGACACTCCCTGATAGAAGAGCGGAAGCTCCACGTTTTCGACTGCCGTCTTGAACGAAATGAGGTTGAACGACTGGAAGATGAAGCCTATCATACGGTTGCGATACTCAGCGGCGCGTGTCTCCGAGAGGTCCTTTATGAGGGTGTTGTCAAGGAGATATTCGCCCGAATCGTAGTTGTCGAGGATTCCGAGGATGTTGAGAAGCGTTGATTTTCCAGAGCCTGACGCACCCATTATCGACACAAACTCGCCCTTTTCAATGTCGAGGTTTATGCCTTTGAGCACATGGAGCGGCTGCGCCCCCTGATAAGTTTTGTTGATTTCGTGCAGATGTATCATACAGATATATGACTGCCACCATGCTGTAAAAGTTGCATGGCGGCAGTTGTTTTTTTGTGTCAGAGTTTTAATTGTGCGTCGCAATACTGCAAAACGGCGGGTCGGTGTGTTATGAAAATCACCGTATGCGAGTTGTCCTTCAAGATGTTTTGCAGCAGACGGCACTCCGTTTCACCGTCGAGTGCCGATGTAGCCTCATCGAACAGCATCACGGGGCGGTTGCGCAGCAGTGCGCGTGCGATGGCTATGCGTTGTGCCTGCCCCTCGCTGAGTCCGCCGCCCTGCTCTCCGCAGTGCGTGTCGAGACCGTCGGGGAGGTCGGCAACGAAGTCGGCGCAGCTCTGTGCGAGTGCCTTGTGCAGGTCGTCGTCGGTCGCTTCGGGGTTGCCGAGGAGCAGATTGGCGCGTATGGTGCCGCTCATGAGCGTGTTGCCCTGCGGCACATAGACGAAGTTGCAACGCAGGAGCGGCGTAAGGGGATGTTCGCCCGACGCGTCATACATATTTATATTGCCCTCCGTCGGACTCATCAGTGCCAGCAGCAGGCGCACAAGCGTTGTCTTTCCCACTCCCGTCTCACCGAGAATGGCTGTACACGAACCCGGACGGAAGTCGAACGACACATGACTGAGCACATCCTCGTTGCCGTCGTCGTAGCGGAAAGTCACATCGTCAAGCCGCAGTCCGCACGGGGTGGTGAGGCGCACGGGGTCGCCCTGAGTTTCGAGCGGCATCTCCTCAAGCTCCATCAGACGCTCGGCGGCAGTGAGCACACTCACGAAAGCCGGCACAAGCTTGGTGAGGTTGCGTGCCGGACTCTGTATCTTGTTCACCAGTTGCAGGAACGCCGTCATTCCGCCGAAGGTGAGAGTATGGTTCATCATGCGCACGGCAGCCCACAGAAACGCCAGAAGATAGCCCAAGGCGAAACCCATGTTGAGCACCAGACTCGACATCACCGAGAAGCGTGTGCGGCGCACCACATTGCGGCGCAACGTGCTTTGCGTGCGTTCCAGACGACCGACCATTATGTCGCCCACTTCAAGTGTCTTTATCATCATGCGGTGCTGCACGGTCTCCTGCATGGTGCTCTGCACGTTGCTGTCGGAGTCGCGCACCTCTCGTGTGAAGCGTCGCATCTTACCTACATATATGCGGCTCACGGCAACGAATGCCGGAATCACCGCCACAAGCAGGCAGGCAAGCACCTTGTCCATGGAGAAGAGGCAGAGGAAGGCTCCCACAAATAGTGCGAGCACGGAGAGAGTGTTAGGGATTGTCTCTGTAAGGAAGTTCACCACGCTGTTCACATCGCCTTCAAGACGGTTTATGACATCGCCGGAGTGCATGCTGTTGCGCCCTTGCCACTCGGCACGCAGAAGGCGGTCGAGCATACGTTGCTGCATACGGTTCTGTGCGCGTATGCCGAGGATGTTGCGCACCCATATCGCCGCTATGTTGCATGCGAAGTTGCCAAGGATGAGGGCTGCCATCACTGCCACGGCGATATAGATGGAACCGGCAGCCACTCCCGATGCAATGTCGATGGCATGCTTCACCGCCCATACCTGGGCGAGGCTCAGCACCACATCGGTAATGCCGAGCGCGGCGTTGATGACTGCCTGCAAGCGGTTGCCACGCCATGCTCCCCACAGCCATTTCACGATGACTGTGGCAGGATAACGGGTGGGCGGTATGTGGAAAAATCTGGTCAGATGAGGCATGGCGGTAGTTTGGATTCGCATGTCTGCGACTTGCTTTTAGTAAGAGTCTTTCCGGAAGCGTGTGTCACTCCTTGCGGTAGTCGGCGCCCCACATCATCTTTTCGCGGAGCGAAGAGAAGTAGCGGCGATCGTTGCGCTTCACTATGCGTGTGACGAACGGTGCCTTGCTTATGGTGATGGTGGTGCCTTCGGTGAGGGTGACGCTGCGTCCGTCGATGGCGGCAAGAAAGTTGTGCGAGCGCGACTCCACATAGAGTGTCACCCGGCTGTCGTCGCTTATCACAATGGGGCGCACGCTGAGACTGTGCGGAGCCACGGGGGTGAGACACAGCGTACTGGTCTGCGGTACGATGATGGGACCGCCATTGGAGAGCGAATAGGCTGTGGAACCCGTCGGCGTGGAGACAATAAGTCCGTCGGCCTGATAGGTCACGAGGTATTCGCCGTTGATGCTGGTGCGTATGCTTATCATCGAAGCCTCGGCACGCTTCAACACTGCGATGTCGTTGAGGGCGTAGCAGCATTGCGGTATGTGTTCGCCATCGGTCTCAATCTGTATCGCCGTGTGGTTTTCTATGCGGTAGCGGCCGTGGATTACGGCATCGAGAGCCTCGTCGATTTCCGACGGCAGCACATCGGCAAGAAAGCCGAGCCGCCCCGTGTTCACACCTATTATGGGGATGTTCTTCGTCCCCACACGGGTGGCGGTGGTGAGAAAAGTTCCGTCGCCGCCCATCGAGATGGCGTAGTCGGCACTGAAGTCGTCGCCGTCGAACACTCCGGCAAAGCTCATATCGGCGCCGTGCTCGTGCATGGCAAACTCGTAGAAGGGCCGATCGATGCATGCCTCATGCCCGTGGGTATGCAGGAATGCGAGTAGCTCTGTGAATGACGACGACTTGCTTGGTTGGTATGTGTTGCCGAAGATTGCGAATTTCAATTTCTTTTTGTCTGCCATCGGTGTGGTCTTGTTTTAATATAATATGGTGAACGTGTGCAAAGATAACAATTCTTTGCGTAAACAGAAAGGGAAGACGGGATTTTCGCTTGGTTTATTTTTGAGAAGTTAGAGATGTTAAAGAAGTTAGAGAAGTTAGAGAAGTTATCGGAAGTTAGGCTTCGCCGGAAGTTAAAGGAAGATAACGGACAATA